>OGRC01000407.1_pt1 | contig 36194 bp, 64 predicted proteins | sample 1553431 | NCBI WGS metagenome assembly OGRC01 (sample SAMEA2580064, study PRJEB22360) | human gut metagenome | biome: human gut; feature: human-associated habitat; material: faeces | place: Denmark | collected 2008/2010
TTGTTGACTTTTAATCCTGCTTCTAAAGCATAGTTTCCATTCACAACTGCGATATCAACATCTTTTAATGATCTTGGAATCTGAGCCGCTTCGATTTCTTTGATTGCTAAATCTTTTTTGTTCTCTACGATATCTTTCTTTGTTGCTGTTAATCCTGCTCCGTCTTTTAATTTGATAAGTCCCTGATCCGGTGAGTACGATGCGTTCATCAAATGTTTTGAAATCATCAACTTGCGAGGGAATAAATCCAATTCGCATTTCGGCATTCGCTTTCAGTGTTGAGGACATGTTTACATCCATCGACTCAATACAAGCAGAAACGATTTCGTGATCGTATGGGTCCATGACCTTTACAACTTGTCCGGGCTTTTCCTTTTCGGTCAGAAACGAAGCTTGAAGCGTTTTATTGCAAGCATAGAAGCTCGCTAGCCGTTCAGCAACCGCAACTGAATTCACTAAAGAAACAAGTGTGGCATTCTCTTTGCCTTTTTCATTTTCAGGTACATTTTCATTGATTACCTTTGCAATTTTTCGCTTGTTGTGGATATATTTCAGCCCCGTAAGCGTCCCTGTACCGGCAGAGATTTTTGCGTAGTTTGCTCCGCTTTCCAAAACGGAAAATCCGGAAGCAGACAGGGTATGCATCGGCTCATTGAAAATGATTAGATCGCCGTTCTGAGCTGTGCCATTAAACAACTCCTGGCTTTCTTGTCCTTCCGCAAACTGATGTTCAATGACAGAGATCGCGCTAATTTTTTGATTATCTGTAACTGAGCCAACCATGTCCGTCTTTTTCGCATCTATTGTCGATATGGTTCCGTCCCAAAACGTCTCCACTCGCAAAACACCATTCAAATCGGTAGTAAGACAAGCGCCAATAGCAAACAGGACTTGATTGAGATTGTCTCGTGCGGAGCTGTTCGGTGGGCTACAATAGGGGAGCCATCCATACACCTTAACATTCTTTAGATTGCTTTTTACAATAACGGGGATTTCACCGCAAATATTCTTTATGATTGATTCTGCGGTCTGTCCGGTGTAAATTCCGCCGGGATGGAGCATAGTGTCTAGCTTGGATACCGCTGATATCGCATACAGATGATAGGAACTAGGCCCAGTTCGTTTGATACTATCTACATAGAGGGTTTGTCTTTGCTGATCTCCATGGTAGTAAACCACCTTTTCCCCAATGGTAGCCAAGATTGTGGAACTATCCAGTTGACTATTAAAGTCACAATCAAGCGTGTCCATTTCCAGGACATCGTTTAAAAGAGAAGTAGTTAAATTGACGTTTCCGGACGTCAGATTATAAATCCCCGTTATTTCTATATCACCAACGAGAATTCGATTAACTGCCATTTCTTTACCTTTCAATCAGAGGGAATGTGATTCCACCCCATAACTCTTTCCCATTTCTGGTCTTGATTAGGAATTGGGCGGGGATGTTGTTTGAATACATTTGCTTTGTTACATCTCCGCCCTCCATAGGGTCTGTATATGTAACTGTGACATACTCGGGCAGAATAGAGGAGAGAACGAGGCTTGCTTCTTCTAGCGTCAATGGGCGGCAAGTAATATCCAATCGATATTTTATGGCTATCCGATCTCTCGTAAGAAACGCATCATCGATTGAGCGTGTGGCATTTGGGCCGTCTACATCAGCCCTTTGCCACTGTACGCCGCCGAACGCAATATAAGGCGTCAAATCCGTTCCGTTTACAGTCAATGTCACGTTTTATCCTGCCTTTCATGTAATGGGAGAGCCCTTTTCTCGCTGCGTCTGTTGGTTGTATTTGTACAGGCTCCTCGACACCTGACGGCCATCCAGAGAAACTGTTGTATCTTTATCGTTGACTGCCTTAGTAATCATTGCACCGATTGCCATGACCGCATTGATGACTCCGGTATTAGCAGAAGCGATACCGTCAACGATTTGGTCATTGTTCGCCACCGCTGCTCGGTTGCCCATTTGACCAACTAGCTCAGGCCCATCCTCACGGGCAATGAACATTTGCCCATGCTCGGGGAAGCCGCCGGAGGCGTATGCAGTGATATCCTGAACAGAATAGCTGTTGGCCGAACGGGAGGAAGAATTTTCCGAACTATACGATGCGCCATTCCCGAGATTTTTGATGGCATCTTGCAGCAGGCCAGAACTGGTGAATCCCTTATACATGTTATCTGCCATTTGCTTTCCTAGATTTTCAAACTGGCTCATATCAATAGATTGGCTAAAATGATTGATTTCCGTTTTCAAATCTTCCATTCCATCAATACCGGCGTCTCCAACTCCAGATTCTTCTTGCTTTAACCCAATAATAGAATCTGTAAGACCTTGAGTTTCACTTTGAAGATCACTGTATAGCTGAACCGATTGCATGTATGTTTCCTGTGCGGCTTTTGCCGCTTCGGTTTCTTTCTCTCTTGCAGCGACAAGTTCTCTGGCTTTCCCCCAACTGAAAATGTCTGTTTCGTTGAGTTCTTTTTGTGTGTTATTTAATGCTTCTGCGGCCGCATCATAATCCTTTGCCGCCTGTTGCATATCACGCATTGCCTGATATTGCTCTTTATAACTCTCAACAAGCATTTCTCGCAGGGCTTCCATTTTGGCCTCTCGCTCCAAAGAATCAATCAGCTCGTCAACGGCGGCTTTACTTTCTTTAACTCGTTGTGTTGTTTCATCAATTTCCAAATGTAGCCCATCAATGTTCAAATCGTTCAGGACTTGAACTTTTACCGCCATTTGATCTAATTCATAAGCAGATGCATTTGCATTATCGTTAATGGCATAAATTTCGTCTGCAAGCTGTCTGGCAACTTGGAAATCAGCAATAGACGAATCAAAATCTTCTAAACGATTTTTCATATTATTAAACGCTTGGTCTGTGCGTTCAGACGCTTCTGTGCAACGGTCAAGAATGTCCGCCATGATTGCAAAATCTTCTGACGCCGCATACGCCGCATTTGCTGCCGCTTCTATACCAACAATTTCGAGAACAATGCCAACACCAAGTCCGATAACGGCACCAGCGGCAGTACCAATAACAGGAACAACGGAGCCGATTCCCGCACCAGTTAATACAGACCCGAGTATTGTCATCAGTCCACCAGAAAGAGTTGCAGCGCCCTCTTTAATTTGTGCAGTAATTCCCATAATCACAAGAGATAATCCAACTCCGATTACTAGCCCAAAAGCGGCTCCAGCTCCTCCAGCAATGACTGCGCCGATGCCAAATCCAGCCAAAGCTCCGCCAATGAGGCCCATGATCCCATTTCCAATGTTAAGACCATCTTGAAGAATCGACGTGATAGACGAAATCAAGAGAGACACGCCAATTCCTGCAATTATGCCACCAAGAACCCCTTGCGCAGGATTTAGATTTTTTCTGAATGCAAAGTATCCGCCAAGCGCTCCTCCAGCCAATGCACCGCCAATAGCACCTAAAAGGACATTCCCAAAGTTCAGTCCGTCTTTGATTTGAGAGGCAATGGACATGACCATCAAGGAAAGTCCAAGACCGACAACAGCTCCAAGCAGCATTCCACCAGCCCAAGTGAGGCCAAGTTTCTTAGCCAAAAGTAGGCCAAGTCCAGCCCCAGCAAGTGCTCCTCCAGCTGCGCCTTTTAGGATGTTTTCCCATGTTAGTCCATCCCCAAAAAGAATGTCTTTTACACTGTCAATCAGCAAAGAAATACCTACCGTGAACATCAACCCGCCTAGCAAAGCCTTAAGGCGGCCGATATCTGTAAACAACGTCCTTGCAATTCTCCACGCAAGCAGTGCAGAACCGATGGGAATGATATAGTTGTCAAGCAAGTCTTTCAAAACAGGTTTGATTTCGTCCACTTGCTTTTTTAACGCATCAAGGGCGGTTTTGTCCCAAATATTCGGGATTTCAAGATCATCGGTCCATTTTCCAGCTTCTCCAGTATCCAATTTGATTTCGTTGGATGCCCCGATGATATTTAGTTCATCGATTCCTAAAAGCTGCTGCTTTAGCTTTTTTAATTCGTCAGTTGTATCGCCAACGGAATCGGCAGCGGAGTCAGCATTTTCTTTGATATCTTCTCCCCAATCATTGGTCTCCCATTCCGGCATTTCAAATCCGACCAGAACAGCAAACCGTTGAATTGCTTCCGTCAATATCTCAACAAATGCTTGAACCCATGGAATTACCTGAATGAGGATAGGGACAAACACCGTGCCAATCGCTCGACCAAGCTGAGTAATTTGCTGGCGCAGCACTCTCATAGCATTTGCGGGGGATTCCAAGGTTTTTGCGAAATCTCCAATAGCCCCGATCCGGGAGGCCCCCTCCATCAGAACCAGGCTCCGCAGTAATGCCTTTTCCTGTTCTGTCATAGACATAACGCTTTCATCAATGCCATGAGCAAGCGCATATTCCTGTAAGGTGGCCTGACTAATTGAGATACCTAAGCGACGGATGGGCTCAATTTCGCCAGCAAGAGCAGACTGCAAACGTAAGACCGACTGTTCTGTGTCCTCGTTATATAGAGAACTCAGGTCATAGGCCAGTTCTGTCAAGCCCTCGCTTAGGTCATAAGCTTGTTGCCGTGCTAACCCAAAACCGTTTGCCATAGACATGAACACGCCTTGCGCACGCATCCACTCTTCGGGGTCGATGCCAAGTCGGTCATTGACCAGCATGGCATAGTTATAGGCTTCGTCATAAAACTCACCCATGGAGACCTGAAACAAATTGACTGTCTCAACGTAGTCATTAGCCGACTTTATCCAGCCGGAAATAACATCGGCAAGTCGCTTAAATGCTAAATAATAGATACTAAATTTAGCTGCCGCAGAACTGATACCAGTTCCAAGAACGCCAAAACTTCTTGCCGCTCTGCTATTTGATGCCGTCAGACTTGCGTTGCTCTGAATAAGCCTCTGAATTCTGATCGGAAATGCTGAAAATCCATTGGATACCTTCTGCATTTCTGTCGCTAGCGGTCGCACAGCAGCGGCCACCTGCTCCATCTGCTTTGCGAATTTACCAAGGTCTGTCTTTTCGAGCGACGCACTAATCTCAGGAAGTTTCTTTAGTGCGTTGATCGCGGAGGAAAGGCCGCTTGCTTTTTGGATACCAGCCAAGCTATTCATTGCAGCCGTGAACTCTTTTATTTTCCCACTATTCAGATTTGCGCCATTGATTAGCTTTGCTGCTTCCGAAAGTGCCTTTAACTGCTTTGTGGTGGTTGTAAGCCCCGCCCCTCCTTTAGCCGCGGTTTTTAACCCGGTCAATGCAGTAGTAAGCGCCTCGATCTTCTTTGCTGCATCACTGGACGTCGCCTCGATTTCAATTTGCAGGCTATCAATATCTACGGCCATATTGCCACCACCTTTCTATATTGGCACTTGGCAATAAAGCACTTGGCACTAAAATATAAAATTCCGCTACCTCAAACTTCATAGAGATAGCGAAGATTTTGATTGATTTCCTTCCGTTGTGTGATGTATCATATAATGAGGGGGGCGATTAAAATGAAGAAATTTTTTCCTGTACTATTTGCCTTTTTAATGATTATCGGGTTAACGTCATGTGGCGAGAGTACTGAACATGAATATCATGATATATCAGATTCTAACAATCCAGAAATTGCAAGCACGGAAGATGTGAAAAACGCATTTTTGCAAAATAGAAGTTTTCGTGTCGATATTGAGTCAATCAATGAAACGGGTAACTACTATAACTTAGAAATATCTTTTGTCGGAGAGAACGCAAGACAGGACGACCCGAGTGTATGTGCAATTGATGTAGATCGATTGATTGAAATTATTTGCGAGAATAATCAATCTGTGTATAAATGCCTTGGGACAGTTATCTTCAATTGTCCATCAGATGAGAAAAATTTCCAAACTTCTATTCAAATCCAGGAATACAAAAGCGGAGATGATATAGCTTTTTGTGATACCATGAATGACAAAAGTGAACTTGTTGTTATAACAAAAGAAGATGTAGACTCCACTAAACAGGATGCTCAAAAGGAATTAGATGAAGAATTAAGTCAGAGAAGAGACTTAAATATTGGCGATACTTTGTATAGTGACAATAAAATTTCTATAGTATATAATGGTGTAGTGGAGTATGAAACGGTGTATGCCGCTGATAATCTGGATGTTCCAAAATCTGCAATAGTTTTTTCTGTTGTCAATAAAACGGGCCAAAATCTAACAATTGGATTTTTTGACTTGCATGTAAATGGGGTTGATAGTGGACATATCACAAGCCATTCAATATCAGCAAATCAAGAAAATCTTGTTGAGGTCAGATTTGATGAATTGCCAGAAGTAGTAGAAGATATACATGCAAGTGGGAACATCATGTTTGATGATTACTCAACCTCAGATTTTAAGTTCTGAAATTTAATAATCGCCCTCCGCTTAGGAATAGGCGGAGGGCCGTTTTATTTCTTGGCGTATCGAGGTTTCCGCTATCTCTATGAAGTTTTCAAGGTGCAACGGGGACGCTATTTCTTCCCCCAGCTCTTTCCGGCCCTTACCATCTGGCTCATATACGCCTTTGCAAACAATGCGTCCCGCTCTTCCTGCTGTTCAGATTTCTCTTTGGGCTTATCTTTCCCAAACAAAGGATATGGCTCCGTTCGATACTCTATCGGTTTTGCACCATTTTTGGCAAAAGCATGAAGAATGGGGGAGACGTCGCACAAAGCCTCATAAATGTACATTCCCATCAAATGGGACTCCGCATTTGTTCGCTCCATACGACGTCTATCAGCCTCCCTATAAATGTTCACCATCCACACGTCTCCGTTCCAGTATTGCTCCCATGTCATACCGATAGAGAGATAATACGAACAGTCACGCACGAACAGTTCTTCAAATGACTCTGGACCCTTTACAGCTCCAGAGTCAGTCCGGAGTTTTTTGCGGCGTCCTCGTCAACAACGATAGAGTTGGACGCAAGAGCTTGCTGATAAAGCTGAATGAGCCGCTTCACCAGTTCCTCCGGGATGCCGCCGCCCCACTTTTCGATCAACTTGTCTGTCTTTTCCCTAGAGATATTCCGGTGGTTCTTGCGGAACGCATAGTAGAACAGGTCCCTCATGCCAGTAACAGGATACTCAATGGCATCTTCCAGCTTGAATTTGTTACGTTCAGCAAATACAATACTCTCACGAGAAAAATCCAGGACATAAACTTGCCCGGTCTTATCATCAGTCAGGCGGGCAGGCTTTACGATGTCCTGAATATCAATGGTCTTTTCGCTCATTTGTATGCCTCCTCAAGATTGTTAATCAGGGTTCCTCGGTGGGTTTTGCCGCCATCACAGGGGCGCTGTTTGGGGTGATATAAAGCGTGGTTTCCAGCATGGAGCCGACGCTTGCCTCGTTCAGGCCAAGGGGGGCCGGGGTGCCAACGAAGTAAGTAGCATCTGCCAGCTGCGGATGAACCACCGCAAACCACACCTGCTTTCCGCCCTCAACGGCTGTATCGTAAGCACCCATCAGAGTATCCCACGCATCAATCAGGTCCTCGGTCAGGTTAGCGCCATACTCCAGAGCGCCGCCCAGGTCCTTGAGGCCCTGGACGTAGGTCATGTACTCGGTCTCCTCCAGGGTGGTGGAGTCAATGGTGTTGGGGCTGGGATTGAAGCTGGGCATGGACTTTACTTCCGGGATTTTGGTATAGCCGGTAGTGGGGCGAGTACCCGCAGAAGTCTCAACGGCATACTGAAGTGTCATTCCAGCAGTAGAAAGTCTGGGACTTGCCATAGTAAATTACCTCTTTTCTGAATTAGTCTGCACGGTAAACCCACAAATCCTTGTCTACCGTGGCTGTGTATCTTGCCACCATTCTGTAGATCGTGGCGTCGCTCAGGTTTGAAATAGGATTGCATTGTCCGCGCAAATCCCAGTTTGGAAAATTCGCCATCAACGGCTTCCATAATGTCTTTTGCCTCGGACTTCTTGTAGCCGACGGTGTTGGTGTAAACATTTACCTCATACATCAGCGTTGCGGCATTTTCAATGTTGGCCGTTCGCATTCGCTGTACTATCGTATTATCGCTCTCCACAATAGTAACAGCGGGAAACTTGGCGGGGGTATCTACATATTCGCCACTAACGAATATTCCTGGAAAAGCCACCCGGAGGGCTTCTGCGACCTGACTGAATATCAGGCTCTCCACGTCAATCACTTCAACGCCTCCTTTGCCGCTGGGATAACCATTTGTCTGAGTTGCTGTGCCGTGTTGTACATATATGGTCTGGACGGCATACCTTTGGTCCAGTGCGCCCGCCCATCACGTCCAATGTACCACCACCCCAGTTCCCCGTGGTCGTTCACGTCATACTTCCACCCGGCGATTGCGATATTCGGGTGTTGATTGTTCTTTCCCACGATGCCGGTGCCAAAGCACACGAAAGCGGCATGGGCAGCGTCCGCTATGACATACCCAACACCAGACTTTTGCTCGGCGTGGATGCTGTTGTACAACTCCCCGCTATCGTAGGCGTTCATGTCAGACACGTTCATTTTGGCAATCTCAACGCCTTGCGCTGTCAGGTATTCAATCAGCTTTTGCGGTGCCTGCTCAACTTTCTTCTGGTACGCCTTGACTTCCTTCAACGCCTGATTGATGGAGTCCGTATTCAGTTTCAGTTTGATGGTTAGCATAGGCGGCCTCCGCTTTTACTTTCTGATCGAACAGGCTCTTTTCTGCTTCGTACTCCGACACAGTGACCCTCTTTATGGCGTACTGCGTAGAATTTTTCCACGGGGCTTTCCGCTTTACGATGTAGTTATACGGGCCATCTGTATCGGCCCCGTCCACCCACAGCACGGAGTTCTCATCGATGGGGCAATGCGGGTCGGCAGTGGTAGCCGTCCGGTCGTAATCCTCCAGAGAGCCAAACTGTTCCACCTCAGAATTCCCCTTGTTAGGGGAGACGCAGAGCATAGTGGATTTCAATTCGCTGTAAATGGGGACATAGCTGCCGGTAGGGTTTCCCCACTCATCCACAATTTCCTCTTGGCCCTCGTAAAGCTTGTAGAATACTGGCTGCTGGTTGCGCAGGAGGCTTCTCACAGGGCATCCACCTCCCGAAACGCTACCGCCAGCTTAGGAAACTGCTTGGCGAACCAGTCCACCATTTCTTCCTCCTGCGCCCAGGCAGAGTTTTCCGCAAGGCCACTTTCGTAGAGAAATGCATGAATAATCTCATGCCGGAAGTTTTTCTTCTCTTGCAGGTCGAGGGCCTTCTTGCTCCCCGGCTCTCCTCGCTTGTACTGCTTTACCACCAGTGTTTTGATGGTCTCGTCACAGTAGCCGTCGCAGTCTTTCAGGCCCTCGTCGTTTTCCTCCGGAATGAAATTCAGGGTGTATGTTTCGCCCAGCACATGGACTGTCATTACGTCACCCTCCCGGCCAGCGGCGTCACTTCCTGCAAAAGCGATTCGGAAATCCAAGCGGACTCCCAAGTTCGACTGATAGAGTTTTCTGTGTGCCCGAGCTGGCCTTCTGCTCCAATTCTGTTGTAGAGGTCAAGCGCACACCTGAACTGCAAATCCAGATACCGGCGCTCCAGTTCCTCCGGCCACTCTTGAAAAGGGTAACGTCGGGCCATAATCGCTGACTTTGCGCTCTCTAGGCAATCTTGCAGGACAGTTTCGTCAACCTCTTCGGTTCGGAGTTTCAGTCTCGCTAAGTTGTCCATTATTCCCCCTCCTCGATCTCCCGGCCCTTCGTTCAGTCGCGGGAGGCGGCGTCGGTTCATCCAACACCGTCCCGTGCCGCTTCATCATATCCGCGTCGTCGGCCTTAATGGGGAACGGAGTCCCAGCCTCATAAAACTGGTCGCCATAGCACACGCGGTAATTTGGAATAAACTTCATGCTGCCTCCCGCTTTTTTAGCTCTCAAATGTGGCCCCAGCAAAATTGAACTTCACAACACTGCTGTCATCCACAAGGACTTCAAAGGTGTCATCCTTTGTTACCCGGAAAATAATGTCCGGGTCAAATGCGATGCCCTGTTTGGTTGGAACCCCATTTTTCTTAAAGGTCATCTTGCTTCCAGTTTTCGTCAGGTGAAACGGGAAATAGTACCCACTGTCTTCTCCAGGGATAGAACTGAACTCAGAGTAACCAGTCACATGATGGAATGTACCCGTGACAAACCCGTCAGCATATACCTTCAGGTCATCTCCTACCAGTTCGGACACCTGCTTCCCCAATAGGGTCTGACTGCCGGGGAAAATGGTTAGAGTGTCAGACCCGATTATTCCCCCAGGACGTTGAGCACCGCCACCTCGTCCATGCGCTCGAAGGAGGGCAGGACGATTTCAGACGCAAAGGTGTTGATATTTACAGGATGCTCCTGAAGAATACGGGTAATCGCAACGCCTGTATTCACAATGGAAACTTCGGCGCCGGAGGCTCCTTGAAGGTCTGCCTCCTCGGGAGTGGTGCCATACCAAGTACTACCAAGAGCACCGTCAGGAATCAAACAAACATAGCCATTGGGCACAAATGCATGGGCAACCTTGTCCTCGTCCCGGAACTGCTTGTCGTAAATTGCAATCCGCAGACCGGACGTGGACTCTACAACCGCCTTTACTTCGGCGTCGGTCAGATAGCCAAGAGACAGGCCGTTGGTGGTCAAGTAGCGGTTCTTTACGGCGTCCGTTTTAGCAAGTAGATTGAAGGTATAGGAGTTCATAATCGAGACCGTCAGTTCAGTGCCAGTCTTAGAACGGATAGCGTCCTTGACCGTCTTGAATGCCGCAAAGGGATCAGCCGTAGAGGGCTTGTCCCAAGTGGCTGTATCAGTCAGTGCGGTGTAGTTAGAGGTCTTCCAGGAGCCGTCCGTATCATACTTGTAGGTATAGTTCACGCCATTTGCCTTGATCGCAATACCCACATCGCCACCCTCAGGGAACAGCAGCTGCATAATCATGCGCTCAGGAACAACGTTCGCGCCGTCAATAAGGTCACGGGTATCGTCAAATACACGGGCAATCACCTCGGCAGCATAGGGGTCGCTAGACTCCTGTACCCGCAGCATCTCTTGGCGGTCCTTCTCTTTGATTTTATAGCCCTCGCGGAAGAAAGGCATCTCGGTCTCCAGTTTCTCAAATCCAATCCGATCACGGAAGGTGGCCTTCGTGTCGAATGCGGAGGGCATCAGAGAGACAGGCAGCCCACGGGAGCCTTTCAGCCAGGACAAGTCAAGACCAGCCTTCTTGCGGGCGGGGAACAGCGTAGCACCCAGGTAGGGAATCTGGTTTGAGGCAACCTCAGTCCAGTTTGCCGCAATCGCAGCGGGAGTAAAAACTTCTCTCAAATCCATTATGTATCCCTCCTTACTCGTTCACGCCAATGTTGTCCCGCAGGATAATGCCGGGCACGTCGAAAGTGGCGTCCAGCGTAATACTTGCATGGTCCTCGATCTTTTTCTTGTCCACAACTCCCTGTACCAGCAGAGCACCATTGGGATTCTCAGTCGGGTCCACATCATACAGCAGCATACCAACAGCGGTAGCATAAGAGGTAGCGGCCACCTTCTTGCCTGCAGCGGTCATGGGCATACCGGCAGGGACAGCAGCGGCTTCTGTGACACAAATGGGAATCGCCACAAAATCGTCAGCGGCCAGAATCTCAACGGTGCCGCCAACAGAAGTCTTGGTAAACTTCATCTGTTTCTCTCCTTTTCAATCAAAAGTAATGTTTCAAACCTTCGTTTGCATTTTTGAGGGCATCGGCCCGCTGCTTGCCCAGTTTCTTGGCAAACTCCACGGCCTCATCCTTGCCGCCCTCTCCACCACCAGCACCGTCAGGCTTCGGGTCCTGCTTCACCAGATCAGCCCGCAACTTCTTCTCATAGGCAGCGTTGGCTTTCTGCTGATTGGCAAAGACCACATCCATCTTGCCGTCAAACAGCGCCTCTGCTGTCTCGCGGGCCAGCTTCTCGTCATAGCCCGGCATGGCGATATAGCGGGCGGTGTGCTCGGCAATAGTGGACTTGCGCAGAAGTTCGGTGTACTTGTCCTCCAGCGCCTTGCGGTCAGCGTCAGCCTGCGCCTTTGCGGCCTCGTCATCGGTCATCTTGGATTTGAGCTGCTTGGACAGGTTGGCCGCCTCGGTAGCCTTGGCATCGAAAACTTCTTTCTTCACATAGCCGCTCAGATCAACCGGGTCAGGCACATCAAGCCCCAGCAGGGCAGTAACCTTGTCGGCGTCGCTCATTTCCGCGAAGCCCTGGATGCTGTCGGTGGAAATCTTCATGTAAATTCTCCTTTTGGGTTTTGTAAGTGTTCTCTCACTATGTTTTTGGGTTATTAAGCGTTCTCTCGCTGTTGGGAGATTTGTACCGCCCCTTCTCTGGGGCCATATTCAAACGGCTGGGCCGCTTAAATTCACTTTTTCTCCGCCGGGGTATACCAGCACCGGCAACCAGGGTGGGGCTTGCTTGGTATGCTCCGGATGGGATAAATTTTCCCGTCTCGTTCCTTACAAGCGGAGCACTCACGCCCGTCATTCATGGTGTTCCATTTCACATAGCGCACACCGCTGTCTTGAAATGCTTTCAGTGTGGATTGGTCTGTGACTTCCACCGCATACCATTCCGTCATCTGCGCCCAGTAGGAAAGGCCCCGTCGAAACTCTGTGACCTTTGCGGTGGTCGAGTTAATAGCCTCCGCTGTGCGGTCACGCTTGCGCTCCCATTCGTGGGAATACTGGTATTTCGTCACAGCGTTGTACGCCGCCAGCAATGCCAGTAACCACGCTAAATCAGGTGGTTCCTTTCCGTGCGGTTCGGTCTCCTGATACCGCTCTTGCGCCAGTTCAAGAAAGATTTCCTGATTATCATGGGCGAGGTCTTGATACAGTGTTCGGGTGACTTCCAGCACATTGAGTTCATCAAATTTCGCCAGCGCCGCTTCGTCTTTGGCGTCCTCAAACCGCTTGACCGCCCTCCTATTCAAAAGGTCGATGGCTTTATCGGTGAGGTCATAAGGGTTTTTGTTTTCCAAACAGTTCATCCCCTATGCGGTTGTATTCATCGAGAATTGCATCAAAAGCGGCATCCCATTCCGGGCCATGTTTAGCGTCATATCCAACGGCTACATGTGCAAGTTCGTGTGCAAAAATTTCTGTTGCGTTTTCAATGTCCACATTCGGGTCTACTAAAATTTGAATTTCTCCATCATCGCAGAAATTTGTGAGACCATACGCCTTGTCTCCATCGTCTGCTTTCAAGTCAGGCTCAAAGTAGCACTCGCACTCTTTTCCAGGATAAAGGTTCTGAAATGCTTGATATACCATGCTGAACGGGTCATTCCGAAACGGAGACATCATTGTTTCTTTCCTCCACAGTTATATTTGTGTCCCTGTTGGTATTCAGTTCATCTCTCAAACTCCGCTCCATCTTGCGTTGCTGTTCCTCGGCATATTGGGAACTTATACGGTAAGCCTCCTCTGGGTCGCTGAATAGCCCGCTGTACTGGAACGCCAACTTCGGATGAATTTTGCTATTGTTCAGCATCTCCGCTAGAACTTGCGCCTTGGACTGGATATTGGACAGGTTCTTGCGGGTGAACTCCGGCTTAATGTCGGATAGCTGCAAACCTAAATCGCCAGTTTCCCGGCAAATATACAGCACCAGCCGCAGGAACTCCCGTTCCGACCGCTCCCAGGTCTTTTCCGTGTCCTTGGCCCGGCTCTCAGCGGAAGACCACCCATCACGGTAAATGACCGCCTGCCCGGTATCACTGGTAGAGGAACCTCCATTCCGGTTTGGCATCCCGCAGATGGTCAGATATGCGTCCTCCAAATCGTCCACAATGGTCTGCGTATTGGTCTGGTTCAGTTCAGACGCAATGCGGTATACTTTGGCCTCCATGCCGGGCTGAACGCTCTTGATGGTGATTGCCATGCCGCCCTTTGCCAGCTCCTTATACTGTCCGTTCTCCAACTCGCAGTTTTGGAACACGTCAAAAGCGTTGACGAAATCTTGAATACTGTCCAATCTATTGGACTCAATCATATTGATGGCATTCAGAATGGGAATGACCGGCTCAAACGCACCCATGCGGGCGTCATTGTTTACATACTCCACAATGGGGATATAGGGGATGGTGCGGGCTTCCTGCTTTGTGATCTGGCCATTCTGCACCTCGAAATACCATTTAGGAGTGTAAACGCAGAAGTATGGCTGGCCCTCCTCGTCTACCTGTTCCAGAACACCAGCGACCTTTTTCTGCCCTACGCCGCTATGGTAAATGCAGAACGCCGCTCGCGGGTCGAGTGTGTAGATGGATGCCGGGGAACCGTCCTCCTCACCAGCTTCGTCAGGGAGTACCATGCGTACCGCTATGCCGCAAATGTGCATCCAGTCCGCTAATTCCTTGTCCAGTGTGTCTTTACTCTCAGATCGCATATACTCGTTGAGCGTGTTCACACTGGCGGAAATATCATCTTCTCCACCGTTGGACACATAGCGGATTGGGCCATCCAGGAGGTAAGCAGACTTGAAGACCACGATTTCGTTCGCCCGGTTAATCATCACCTTGTTGTTGATCTCCGGGCGGACGATTTTATCTTTTAAGCGGATGTCCTGTTTTCCTTTGTAATAGTCAAACAAATAGGACATTTCTGCCCTGTTCATGCGATGTACGGCCAGCGCCTTACCCAGCACCTCCACCACGTTTTCCGGGGTGACTTTCTTTTTTGCGGTGTAGATTTTGCGCCGACCAGTCAGGCCATCAACCGGCCATTCGGATATAGCCCGAACAGTATCGTTTTCAGTCACCTTGTCACCTCCAGAACAACAAAAAAAGTGCCAAGAACAGACCCGTAAAGGTCCACTCTCGGCACTCGGCACGCTTCGTCCAGGCATTGCCCGGAGGCACTTGGCACTAAACTATATATTTTCAGGCGCTCTTTTCGCCTTTCAATTCGATTTTAATGTTCTTCTTGCAAGCCTTACAGTATGGGTAAACAATACCAACTGCCTTACTATCCACCTGCATCAAAAGCCGCCCTTTTCCATGATTGATACCGGCGGCAGCGCAAACAGGACAATAAACGTCAATCTTCATTCAATGGACGACTCCTTTCGGTCTTTGGCACCGCTCCCGTCTCTCGCAACTGCGAGGCGGCGTATGTGCGCTTCCCGCTTAGATTGTCACACCTGCGTCATATGGATATGCCATATGGTACTTTACCCGATCCGGTACAGGTAGTTTTCAGCGGGATAGCGCCGGGACAGGTCATAGCTGCCACCGCTTTTTTACCCGACACTATGACTGTCGGCTCTGCCGCATGGAGGGCGCGACCCTCCGGCCCTGATTGTGGGCTGCATCGTGCTGCGGCATATGTCCCCGCCAATACTAATACCCGCGTAGGGACGTAGGCGTCAACGCATTGGAGGGGTATATCGTTATCTTCTCCGCATGTCGGCTTCGATTGCGAAACTCTGGAGCAGGTTAACGTGAAGGGAGTCCCCCGGCAGGAAACGTACAAGAGAGGCTCTCCTTTCCGTTTAATATCTGCTCACTAGATACCCTGCCGGGGGAGTGGGTTATCCTTTGGGCCGTGGTTGGTCACAGCCCGAAAGGGGAGGAAAATTGGATAATTATGTTTACCCAAATATATTATACATCAATCGTTGTTAAGATAACAACCTATATATCTATATGTGTCTAATGGCTTATTCGAGATTTTAAAATGGTCGCTTAAATACTTCAACCTTGTTTCCCTCAAGTTGTTGGACATATTCGGCAAATAGGCTCCACGCATCTGGGACATCATCATTTCGATTCTTACCGACCATCGTGTACCCACAAAGGAAATTCAACATTCGTCTGTATTCTTTATCTTTTTTGATAACAGAGTTATCCTTAAACAAAACACGGTCTTTGATGAATGGACTATTGACTATGATCCGCGTCTCTTTGTTCGATGTAGTATATTTTGTTGTTATTTTTGCAATTCCCCCAGCTTCTTTCACTTCTTTTTGAACTTTTTCTGCCACTTTACCGCCAGCACTATTGCTTTCAAACTGGCCCATCTGAGCCTTGTGCTGAACGAGCTTTGACACCAGCCGCGCCTCTACAACCTCTGGATTGCTGTTGTCGCATACTACGTCTTCACAATAAAAGTCATTTCCGTACTGGTAACAAATCGGCATGACGCAGTAATCAGTGCCTTTGTCCTTCGTATCGCATACAAACAGGATGGCATCGGGCTTACCGTCAGGAAGTTCAAAATACCTGCGCAGCTCATCCTCATTGTAGAGCTGTCCTTCACGCTCAATGGGCTGAGTCATGTATAGTGCCCTCCAGGAAGCATCGTCCATAACATCTCTTTGATTGTGATAGAATGCCGTGGTAAACCCAAGCCCATACGGATAATCAAAATTACTCTCATCATTTTCATCCAAAGCGGGTAGGTGGATAAACTCTGCCAGCGGGTCTTCTGCATGGGCTAGTTCAAGTCGGTCAATGGGGTCATGCAACGTCCAAGGTGATTGGACAAGAAGCTGGACACAATCTCCGATCATACGCTGCATGAGGTCTGTATAATACTGCTGCCAGAGCTTGTCCATGCGCTCTTTGCTCATTGCGGACTCGATATCAGGTACAAGGTCATCTGCTACCAGAAGATTCGAGGCACGTACTTTGCCCGCGTTACCAGAGCCTATAGACGAAAACTCAAAGGTCTCAAACCGCTTTCGTTTTCCAAGATCAATTCGCATGTCTTGGGCGTTTGTTTTGCAAACTTGAACAGATGGAAAAATATCTTTCCACAAATACTCCCCTTTGAGGTCTAACATCCGCCCAACTTCTTCATAAGCCCCACGTAGGAATGAGTTTGAGTGCGAACCCATCAGAATGCTTAAATCTGGATTCTTTAACCCCTCCATCACCATGAACATCAATTCAATGGTGGTCTTCCCGACGCCTGGGGGAGCCATAACACCCAAAATGCGTATCTTCCGTTCAGATAGCCGCTGCATAGCTTGAACAACCGGAAGCAACTGCTTTCTGCGTGGCATATAGAACTTTTTCTTCGGTTCTCTATCCCACTCAGCATATCTTATCGCCGCATCAAAATCATACGGCGCATCAAACAGCAGACTCCGCTTGTTCAACTCGAACATACGGAGGCTTTTTTGTTCTGCGGCGAATTTTGCAGACAGCCGACGTACCTCTTTGTTTTTCTCATGAGCCAGCTTAAAATCCTCTGGCTCCAACAATCTGATCGAATCAAATGCATCAAATAGCGCAGACGGGTCGGACAAATCCCTCTGAAATGCCCTCTCTACCAACCCCCGAATTTCCATGAAAAAAGTGCCTCCTATCCCTTAAGATAAAAGGCACTTGGCACTGTTCGCTCCATTTGGAGAGGCACTTGGCACTATATACGCCCGCCCTGTGGCGGGGTGCAATATTTAATCTCCACCAGCCTTAAAATTATATACTGGCTTGATGATTTTCAAAATTTTAACTGTTGGCTCTATATTCTCCGTGATTGCTTCCATACTCTTGTAAGCCATCGGGCATTCATCAAGCGTTTCCTGATTGACTGATGTGGTATAAATTCCACTCATCTGCTTCTCAAATTCTGCAACGGTAAACCTCTCTTTAGCCTTCGCCCGGCTCATTAAGCGTCCAGCACCATGCGGAGCGGAACAATTCCAATCTTCATCTCCTTTGCCAATTCCGATAATGCTTCCGTCCCTCATGTTAATAGGTATAAGCAAAACCTCACCGCTTTTGGCAGATACAGCACCCTTACGAAGTATCATGCTGTCAGTGTCAATGTAATTGTGAATTGTCGTAAACTGATCTTCAACATGAACTCCCATTCCAGACACGATCCCGTCTATCATAGCCTGCCTGTTAATTTCAGCAAACCTTTGGACTATTTTCATGTCGTGAATGTAGTCATCAAATAAAGCCCCGTCAACATAGGCAAGCGTCTTAGGAATATCGCATTTATATTCAGACTTGTATCTTTTGATTTCCTGTTGGATTTCTCTCTGTCTACCAGCAGCTTTTAATTCTTCTATTAGTTTTTCAAGGCCATCGTTTTTGTCGGATAATTTTTTGTATCCAGCCTCTTGATAATACTTTGCAACTTCCAATCCCAAGTGCCTACTGCCAGAATGAACTACGATGTAGAGTCGCCCTTGTTCATCCCGGTCAACTTCGATGAAGTGGTTGCCGCCGCCCAATGTCCCGACGCTTTTTTTCGCTCTTTCTAAGTCAACTTTATCCGCACAGCGCAAAGCCGATAAATCTACTCGGTCAAAATACCTGTGTGCATTGTACCTTATTTCAAACCCTGCCGGTATTTTCTCTCGAATAACATTGTCAAGCCGTTCCATATCAAGATTGGATTCTTTGATTTTAGCGGTTTCCATTCCGCAGCCAATGTCAACCCCGACAAGGTTTGGCACAACCTTATCCTTGATTGTCATTGTAGTCCCAACAGTACATCCAGCTCCAGCATGAATATCAGGCATCAGTCTAATTCTACTTCCAGTGCAAAACTCTTGATCGCACAATTCCTTAACCTGTGCAATGGAAGCATCGTCAACAACATCTGTAAAAATCTTAGCGGTATTATATTCCCCTGCAACTTCTCTCATTTTACCTCCTATACATCCACCTTATTCCAATTCGCCAACACCGCCAGCATGTGAAGCCCTATCTTCTCCGGGTCATACTTGTTTGCCGAACATATCATCCGTAAGCCATCCGGGGTGAGCAGTCGCCCTTCTTCCTTATCCCGGATCATCTTCATGTATTCCTCGTACTGCTTGTTCGTCAGTTTGTGCATATCATCAATCCTCCGCCGGTTCTGGCATGAGCATCCAGCAAATCACTTCTCCATAAACGGGTTCCCACGTTCGTAGCGCAAAACATTCAAAGCATTGATTTCTACTATTCCATCGAGCCTCTTTTTCATAGGGCAACCCGAATATGTTGTTTATTTTGACGCGAACTATTTTCATATCCGGCGGCATCCTATCAGTGCATTTGATCCAGTCCATCTTTATCATCCTCCAGTTCTCTTGGCAAATCCTTCAATGTCCAACCAAAGTATGTTAGTCTTGGAGGTGCTTTCTTCCCTCTTAACGATAATGCAATCATATAAAACCCTTGCGCTATTTGTTTGATAGACCTTTCAGAGTCATCCTTCCCAAACTTTTCATAATTTTCGCTTGCCCATAGCTTCAAATTCCGAACTATATGTTCATTCCCAGATGGATCTACAAGAACCCATATTTTTGATGTTATGTTTTCTTCTGTCCGCTCAAACCTGGGGTCTCCAACTTTCCGTGCCCTCGCCCGCGCCGCAGCCTCGTCCATATCGTCCCAAAGCCCGCTTTCTCGCGCCGCTTTCTTTGATTTTTCACTCCACTTGAACCTTCTCCCGGTTCTTATATAATTCCCCCATTTTTTGCTGCACTCTTCCGAACACGTCGTCTTTTTTGCGCTCGGAAACGATTTGAATAGTTTTCTGCAAACTGGACACACCTTCCAGCTATTACCTGTATATATTTTTGAGCAATCGGGACAGAATTGTGGAGTTTTTTGTCCGTTCAATTCAATATCAAACTTTTCCCCACATCCAGAGCAAACCGCCCTAACCGTATCGTCTATCTTTGGCCCTCTTGACACACATCCGCAAGAAACCGTCTGCTGTATTAAATTATTTGTAGAAATAACCGCTACACTACCACAATCGCACTTGCAGAACCACATTGTATGCCGGTCATCATTCACCCGCTTTCTGACGGGTCGGATAGCGACCAATCGGCCAAACCGTTGCCCTCTTAAATCCTTCCTTACTTCCAAGGAGCATCATCTCCCTTTTTGTTTTGCGCGGATTTTTAGGAACCCTTCTTTTCGGCCCCTTTAACTGACTTTGCATCAACAGGAATGGGAAGATACCCCTCTTCATTCGGTCCATCTTTTACAAGACATACAGAATACCCAACAGACTTGGCTAGCCTGCAAAGAGTAGAAAGCATAATATCTCCCTTGCTCATAGGAGTTGAAATCGCACTCACTGTCTTATATCCAGCTTCCTCTGCCCACTTCTTTTGCGATATACCCTCTTGCGCCATTAAAACATTCATGGCTTTCTTAAATTCCATTCAAACTCACTCCATTTAGGATTTTATTCTATATATTTAGTATACCCTGAATATTCAGAATAGTCAAGAGACTTTTTTAATTTTTCGGTGGTAGAGAGACTGAGGTAGGAGGTGGCGGCTCTGGCCTATCCCCCGGGGGTATCCGGCTGGCGGTGCCCTTTATATATGATATTAAGAGATACCGCAAAATAAAATTGAACAAAAATAATATTTGTTGCAATTTTATAACCTATATATAAAAAATATAATACTATAGATATAGAAAAAATCATTGACAATTCTAAATATATAGGATATACTAGCATCAGAACCAAAACAATACGGGCCACCCGGGAGGCCGGGCGGACAGGAACAACCACGACAGGCCACAGGCCGGGAGGAATAACCATGAAGAAGATCACCTATCAGACCAACCGCCAGCTCTGGACTCTCCAGAATGCGCTCGAAAGCGCAGGCTACAGCAAGACCGCTGATTGCTACTGGAGCCAAATCTACACCAGCGCCAACGGCGACGAGATCGCGCTTGACCGGGACGAGGATACCACCAATGACCCTGCCGCAGACCTGGCCGAGATGCTGGCCCCCAGTACCGCCGAGGAACCCGCCGAGGCTATACAATCCATTATGAGCCGTCTCACCGCCTTAAAGGCCGAGAGCATCGCAGAGGCCGACCCGTTCGGCCAAAGCCCGGCAGACCGTGAAATAAAGGCCATAGCTGCCACCCTGGCAGTCTTTGGGGTGCATTGGTATTACACCAAGAACAGCGCCGGGAAATGGGTTGCAGTGCTAAAACAAGAGCCCCGGCCACCGCTCGCAACAGTGACCAGGGCAAAATAAAAAATCTTTGGAAGACCTCTTGACATACTGGATTAAGTATGATATGGTATAGACAAGCAAGAGGGGCGGGGCCAACTCCGAAAGGAGGGAAGCCCATGAGACTAACGGAAACCATTGCACTACTTATGCTCGTGATTGCGGCTATTTCCCTGGGCAACCAGATAAAGAAATAACCGCCCCTTGACCCCAGCAAGAAGCGGCAATTTCAAGCTCTAAACTTGTTAAGTTGGCCGCCTTCCTGCTGACACCAGGGAGAGCGCCCCTCTTGCCCCATATTATAGCGAAGGAGGCCGAAGATGTCAAGCGAAGAAACGCCCAAGCGCAAGACCCGCACCAGTAGCGCCGTTAAAAATCGGTACAATGCAAAAGCCTACCGGAAGTTTCAAGCGGCGATCAAGCCCGATCTATCCCAGCGGATAGAGGACTACACCACCAAAGAGGGCATAAGCAAGCCCGAGTTTCTGGAGCGCGCTATAAACGCTCTAGACAAATAAAAAACCCGCTCCCCGGCAGCAACCGGTTAATGGAGCGGGGCCCGATCGAAGCAAACCACAACAACCAGGGCACGCCCATTATACCACGGGCGGCCCTCCATGACAAGGAGGAAAACAAAAATGGAAGAATACACGATCCGCGATATTGAAGCGCTGACGGAAACACAGGCCGCAGCAATGGCAATTGAATCCGTCACAGTCAAGGGGCATCAAGTCTATTTTGTGGACTTTGGCGGCTGCTTCGGTTATTCCGCGCTTGTGTTTGCTGATGGGCATTATATCAAGTATGCGAACGATTACGAATTGCACCACCAGGGCAAGAGCCGCGACGAACTACGGGAATTTTACTTTGACAGCTTAAATAAAAAGCTGTTTACCGCTGACGAAATGGAAACAGTGACCAACTACCAGGACAAGCAAGCGAAAGAATACTATATCCGCAACTATTACGGCCTGCGCCGGGATCATATTTCCATGTTCTTCTGCGGCCCTGATAAGGAACGGGAAAAGTTGAGAAAGAAAACCGAAAACATGATTTTCGGCCCTGTATTTATGGCGTTCTACGATAAAAAAGACGCTGATTTTGTGAAACACGGAGAAAATCTTCTTTCCACGCTCGAAAAGGCCGAACTCCAAAAGGATAATGCGGAATACTGGAAAAGCGCATTTCTCCGCGAGATGTTTAATCACGAATACGGCATAAACTGGCAAGCCGATTTTGACGTGTGTTCCGCTTTTGGTGACTGTTCCGGCGTCCTCGATTATGAGGACATCGAAGAGCTTTTCTCCGCCTGCAAGTTTAGCGACATGCAGCGGGCCGCATACATGGCCGCACGGCACGAATACAGCAGGCAGAGCGCAAATCTTTATTGAGTAGGAGGCCACATAATGAAACTTATAAGCATTGTATTTAACAAGGCCACCAGCGAATACAGGCTATATTACAAAGACAAGGAAACCGGAAAACCCTATCACATCACAGCAAATCACCTCTTAGACAAAGAAAAGCTGTGGGCCAGAGGCGCAAATTACCATCAAGACCCATATCGCATTAGCTGGACAGCAAGGGAGGCTTAACCATGAAAATAATCGCAGATATTGCAGGCCGATTTACCATTGCAGACCAGACTCCGGAATATTTGGCCGTTGGATTTATCGGCTCCGCATGGGCTGACAGCCTGACCCCGGCACAGCTTGACCATGTATGCGGATTTTACGGCATGACAAGCAAGCGGGCGGAAGTCTGGCCGTCCTACCCTGTAAAACTCAATCGCAACCACTACAACGACTTTTTGATTATCTACCGGTCTTGACCCGCCCGCCGGAGAATGGAGGAAACGAAAATGCTTAATATGCACAACCCGGATGACTGGGGCCGGATAGACTGCAGCCAATGCTCAGAGCGCCACATGTGCGATCAAGTACAATATGATTGTCCGCTTGATGATCCGCCGTTATTCCTGCAAAATGGGGAGGAGGTGATCTCCGCTTGATTGTCCTGTTTATCCTGCTGCTCCCGCTTATGGTGATATGGGAGCTTGCCAAAAAATCTTGACGGTCCCGAGCGGGCGCGATACAATTAACAAGAGGTGTTATACATGAGACTAGCCCCCGACATGATCCAGCGCGTTAAGGATATAGCCTCCAACGCGTTATATGACTATGAGGCCGTGGGCGCCCGCGTCCAAGACGTTCCATTTGCCCTCGGCCCTATGGCCCACCGCTCCCACGTCTGGTACAACGGAGACGACACCGGCGAGGAGCTGCCCGGCGTGTCTGCTATGCGCTGGGACTCCGTCGACGCGGCGCAGCGCCACGGCTACTATTATGGCGATTATGTGGCCGTCATTGCTGGCAACTCGTGGGACTATGGCGAGGACGCTGGGGAGATCGTCATACATGACCCGATTGTAATTGAGATATTAGCATAATACCACCGCCCGCCCTGGAGCTTCCTGGGGCGGGTTTTTTATGCCCTCCAAGCCTCAATCATTGTCGGCTATGTTCCTATACTCTCCGCCAGCTTTTCGCCGCTTGTGTACCGTCCTACGGCCTGCAAGCGGCATTTTTGCGTCCATGTCCAGCAGGGCGGACAAGCCCCAAAAGCAAATCCGCCGTAAAGGCCATTTACAAGTCCGTAGAGCGGTTTTGTCGTCTGGCAATGTCTCTATATACTACCGGCCACTAAAACGCCGCACAGCGGCCCACAGAACGCCCCGCAAGGCACAAAGCAACCCCGGCCCACTCCACCAGGAGCAAGCCGGGGTATTGTTATTTGTTGCGGGCCAGAGATAGCACGGCGCAACGGGACTTGTCGACATCCCACCAGGCGCATATATTTTTTCTGCACTCCACTCCGCCTCTGTAGTCTGATGTTCCTAAAACCGCTTCAGGAGTTGATAGTAGCGCGTGGAGCTTCAAGGGACAGAATCGATAGTCGTTTTCCGTCTCTCGCTTTCCCTCCATAGTCGTTTGATAGTCGCTGGCCTCTCCACCATAGTCGCTGGCATAGTCGATAGTCGTTTCCATAGTCGTTACTCCTCCACCACCACAGACCCGGCGATCCGTTCCTCAAGCTGCTTTTGGTCGGTGATAGTCCCTAACGGGTTGTTGGGAGTAAGCACCACTTCGGACTTGTCCACAAGGCCATCATAGTTCTTTTGCCACCAGACCAAAGTGACCGGGTTGAGCTTGCCATCAGCCCCCAACATCTCACGATAAGAACCGCAAAAAGTCTTAACTTTTTTAATGAAGTCGCGATGTTCAGAGCTGCGTGTAAGCCCATTTTCCCAATTATAAACGTCATCCTTTGTAATTCCTATGGCAAAGTAAGCTACCTGATTGGTGACACGAACATCTCTCTCAAAGCAAAGAGCAACATAGTTCCAGAATCGCTTTTCCATAGCCTGAACATCGGATTTGTCAACAGGCCCCCACTTTCCAACTTCCATAAGGAACCCAGCAATCTTAGAGTTGTCACCTGGTTTGGTATGTACACCATTATCCCCAATCACAGGGGAGTTCCCGCCTCTTGGCTTCATCTTGCGTTTCACAAGTTCTTTCCCCTGCTCCATAGTCGCATCATTCTTGCTCAGAGTTGTCACCCTCCTCCACGACATCAAATCTATCATCATGTCTCCATCCATAGTTGTAAGGTTTGATAGCGTTGCAGATCAAGTCTTTGCAGATGGACATAAAGTCTTTTACCTGTTGCTCCGTTAGTTTTCCGTCTCCCCATGATTGCGCGGATTGCAAGGCATCACATCCAGAACAGGACCCATACCACGCAAAAGTCATGAGATAGTCTTCCGGGTCCGGCTGGTAGGAATTGAATGGAATCAGATAAATCAAAGTCCCTTGATAGTCGCCATCATCAATTTCGTGAACTCTGTCTATAAAAAGATTCTCATTGTCGAGTCGGCTATCATCATTATAAATCTTATCAAAAGCAATCTTTACAAGGTCTACATAGCTACATTCATTCAGATCATCTCTTGAGGACAGTTCTGTTCTGAGCTTATCCTGGTTTTTATCCCAAAGCTCTTTCATAATCTTCATCACTTTCCAAACACCGCCTTCATATAGTCGCTGGTCAGATAGAGAGCTTCTTCCTTAGAAAATCTTTGTTTTATCAGATTATTGTTTTAACATTTTATTTATAAATTCCCATTAAATCATATATCTCGATATCTTATTTGTCAACCTCTAGTCCATGATTTTTTTGATTGGCCGGTAATACTTCTCAATTGTGGCCCATCGTTCTCCACAAAATTGACATTTCCTGTGACGTTCTATCCTACCTCCCATAACCGTATGACTTCCATAAACAACTCCCTCTTTGCCGCAATTAGGGCAAATTCTAGCTGCTGTAATATTATCTGGCATCATCCACCCCCTCCGCCAATGCGTTAAACTCGTCTCTGTTAAGCGGCTCTGTCGGTCTTTCCTGCGGTGCTAATCCCCGGACCCGCAACGCCGTTAAAATCGCATCCGTGTTAAGCCCCAAGAAAGTTGATAGCTGCCGCATGGAGTACCCCTCTGCGCGTTTGAGCGATATCCACTCCCATTGCGCATCAGAATACATATCACCAGGGAAATGGTATCTACGAACCATCCATATCCTCCTTCTTGATCCAATACCGTCCCGCGCAGCGGTGGGCGGTAACGCAGGCGGTAGAAATCTGGCAGGGGCGAACACCAACATCCTCTGCTGCAAATTTGATTGACGGATACTCCTTCCGCTGGCCGTGACGATCAATGGAGATTACTTCGGTTTCAGTCATGCTCTGCCCCCTCATGCTGTCCGCCCTCCCCGTCGTAGATGTTGCCGATGATCTTACTATACGGCACACGGTTAAAATCTACATACCGTCCATCATTGCTTTCCAAGGTGAACCCGGCTTCAAGTGGATCGTACTCCACCACAAAAGTTCTTTTTTCATGTGGGTCAAACAGCCTGTCCCCCTCAAACACCTTCGTACCGTCCCTATCAATGAGCCCCGTCCACTCGCAGACCGTGGAGGGGTCAACCTCAATCCCATAGAACGCAGAGGCATACATTGGAATGATATAGTGCTTTTCTTGCCCAACTGGCCCAATACAGCAGTAGAATCCATCTACACATTCTCCATTATCCAGCCGCTTGGCTTTGAAAAGGATTTCTCTCATTGGGCACCTCCGATGATCTCGTCCAGCTTGACGGTTTCGCCGGGGCGGAGGGAGTGGAAACGTTCAGCTTGAATGGTAGCAAGGTAAAATGGGATGTCATCTTCTACACGATAAATCGTAATGGCTGAGAGGTTCCTTGCGAGTTTATAAGCATTCGGGAAAATCTCCTTGATAGCCTTCGCCCTCTCCACCTCCTGCTCCGTCCAGCGGGGCTTGTCGGATAAGTCTAAATCCGCCGGGCCGCAATCGAAAAAGCAGCATCCGACTTTTGCTTTCACATCACAATTCACGCAGTTCTCATTTTCCGAGGTATGGCATTTGCAGTGTTCTAAAAGCTCCCCTATCGTCCAGTCCTTTAGCGGCTTGTCCACTTTCTTTTCCTCCTGCTCCTGTTTGGGCTTGCGGATGATGTTTTCTGGATGATTTATGAGAATATTAAGACACTCCAAAGTAGATGCTCCCCAGCAGTCATTTGATATTTCAATCTGGAATGTCCCATATTTATTGATACGAAATCGACTTAATGTGTTCCCTCTAATTTCAAATTTTTCGTCTGGCTCAACCCCCAGCACCTCGCAAATTCTCGGTTTGTCCATGTTGGCTTCCTCCTTTTCATCCTCCACCACCTCATAGCCCATCAGGCGGGCGGCTTCGTGAGGGTTGGCTCTTACGTATTCATGACACGGCCTCTTTGTCCCTGCGTATTGCTGCACGGGTTCCCGAAGCTCGCAATAGTCGCAATCTTTTTTGCTATCGCAAAACTGCTCTAATGCCTGTTCAATGGTAAGTGCGACTTCGCCCGTCTTACTCCGAAACTTCATGGTCGGCCTCCTTGTCCATGCGAGCCCCGCAGGAAGGGCAGTAATCATATTCTCTATTCCCATTTACAAAAATCGCTTTCCGGTATGGGACTGTGTACTTACACTCACTGCATTTAAAATAGTGGGCACGAGGATATTCAACCCATTTCCCGTGCCTCACCTCCGCAACGTCGGCGGCGGGAACAGCAGATAGCGCGTCCCGACACCTTCTGGCAACCAGCTCATCGCAATCATCATGCATCTCATATTCCTGCCGCAAAACTTCAAGTTCCTGCACGGCAAGCGCCCTCTCGATGTACTCCTTCATTCGCTCCACCTCCGTTCGTGATCGTCCACAATCCGTTGAATGATTTCCAACTCTTCATCTGTCAGCGTCCGGTTCCACGCAATGGAGAAATCGCCCGTACACCGATTCGGGCAGGCCGTACACTCGCAACGGTTGGCGTTGCTGGTATCATTCACCCTGAATGGGCAGCTGTGGTTATAGCAGTCAGTTCTAATCCCTAATTCCCGTTCGACAAATTCAGCGGGATACATCGGCGGTATAGTTTTATTCTCCATCCTGCTCCCTCCGTAGTGCGGCTTCCTCGCGGGTGAGGAACACGGTTCTGCCGAAATCTTCAGGTGTCAAATGACCGCACCAAATCGGATATGTAATCTCTCCATCTGCGTTAATTTGTACGCCATCAAGACGGCTTACGCTCGGGCAATCATCACCTTTGCGCCACCGATAAATAATTTGGTCTGGTGTCGCAGGCAGCACCACGCACCGCCCCTCTCTGTCAGCCTGGGCCAGTTCGCGCAGACGGTCCAGATCATACTCGCCTCCCAGAATGTCCTCGTAGGCGGCGAGGCGGTCAACCCATTGGCCGGAATGCTCCGTGTCGCCAATTTTGAGCCGCCATTTCCCGCCGTCAAAGTATGTCAGCCGCTTCATGTCAGTCCTCCTCATACTCCGGGTGTACGCCCATGCAACAGTCAAAGCAAATCCAGCCAGTGGGAGAACATTCATCTCTCACCATCTCGCTCTGCTCATACCGTTCCCCACAGATACCGCACTTTCGGTAGTATTTACGCTTTTTCATGTCAGCCCTCCTCGCCGTCCCACTTCCATGCGGGGCAAAGTTTGTGCAGGTCCTCTACTGCCGCATCCCTCTCCCGCTTCATCTGATCTCTCTGATTTTCTACAATTTCAATACACCGCTTCACCTGTTCCAGCTCGGCCCGCAGCTGCTCGTTTTCGGCCCGGAGCGTGGAGAGGGTGGTGGCGCCATCAAGTGCAACGCCTCTTTTCAGGTCCTTCCCTTCAAAATATCCGTTTAGCTGCTCAATCAGCTTCTCAATGTCCATCAGGTGTCCACCTCCACTGGTTGCTTCATCCACTTCAATGCAGCTTGCCTGCACCCTTCATAAATCGGAATGTTTGGATAAGCACAGATGAAATTGCATACTCCGCCTTTTTCATGCTCACAACACTTACAAAAGTCGGCTCTGAGAAAAATGTCCGCCAGTTCCTCGTCGCTCATGGCCCGGATTTTATCTGCGTTTGTCATGTTTCATCCTCTCCCTCCGGCGGGCGGCGGTAAAACACCCAATGCGGGATTTCCTTTACATTGTAAATGCTACCTGCAGGTGTGATGATATGCCCATGCTGGCACAGACACCAGTACCCGTTCCCGCCCTCGATGGGTTTGCAGGCAACCCACACAGGCTCGTCCATCTCCCGCAGTTCCTCCAGCGTCAGCGGCTCGTTCGGCGGGGTGAGGGTGGGCGTGAAGTAATCACACCCATCCGTACAGAAACAGCTTGCGTTCTGCGATTCTCGGCTCGCCCACAGCGCACATACCTTTTCGTGCAGGCACTTCTTGCAATCAAACTCTTCCATCTTTCAGCGCCTCCTCAGTCGCAATCATCTCGATTACCGGAACGACTTCAAAGTTTTTGTCCAACGAAGAACAGCCGCTTCTAGCCTGCGCCTCAGAACGATATGTCTTTACGGAAACGTCTCTTATTTCCGATATGGGACGAAAACTAAAATGCTTTGCTAGACCGCACCAGACCTCTGTTCTGTTTTTCCGCATGACCACATAGCGCTTGCGCTCAATCCGCATCGTTCGCCGCCTCCCATCTCTTTCTCATTTCTTTCCACGCCTCCAGGGTGAGGGGGCGGCCGCAAAATCTGCAAAAATGATTCTGGGCATAGAAAATGTCGTCACTTTCAATTTCTGGTCCTTTTAAGTAGCTCATTCCCCATCTCGTAACGCATACAGCAGTACGATAATCTTGAACACCGTCATTTTTGCAGAAACTACACCCCGGCCACACCCGCTCCAGCTGCTCCTGCGTGGGTGGGGTGAGGGCGGAGAGTAGGGTATCAACCGTTTCATCCGTCAGGTCAAAAGAGTGCCTTAGCACTTGCCCGTATTCCATCGGCTCATATCCCTGATACTGTTTCAACAGCCTAACCGCTTCTTCTCGCGTCATGGCTGGGCCTCCCTTTCCATCTTCTCTTTGACGGCTGACAGGATGAAATCCCGGTTCAGCACATACAGGTCCGTAATTCCGTGCTCCTTGCACATCTTGATGATCTCGTCCATGATGTAGTTTTCGATATCTTCTTTCCAGAGGACAACCGCCTGTATCGTTGCAGAGGCCACGGTGTTTCCATCCTCGTCTGTTCTGACTTGCAAGGATGGGTCCCCAATGTCAACATATTCTCCCGGGTTCTTCATTCCAGCTCCTCCAGCATCTCCATCTCCTCCGCTCAATCTTCCTTGATACGAACAGGAAGAACCATCTTAATGTCCTCCTTATTGGTACGGAGAAGAATCGGCTCAATATTGCTGCGAAATTCTAAAATGACCGGTTGCCTAAAACTGCCGTCAGCAGAGACTTTCGCCGCTTGCAATGCAGACAGAAGGTAATTCCCATTGAAGCCAATTCGATACTTTACCTCGCTGGTTGGGATTGCCTTTTCCCATTCAAATCCGCTGTCCTGCGGCTGGATATATCCGAACGAGAACCCACCGCACCGGATTACAGCCTCTTTCCCATCCTCGGTCAGAGAGATGGTTGCATACTGCTTATTGCGGAGTTTGGTATTGCTCTTAATGAACGCCACAAAGTCCTCGTCGCAATCACTGATAACGGAATGTTCTACAGACATCCGATATCCGTCAACGGCCATTGCCACGACCTGATTGTCTGCCGCATGAAACTCCAATTTGATGTACTGGTTGCAGGGTCGATGATCACTATCACTCACAAAAGACTTGGTAGCCGCAATTAGCCGGTTCAGGTCATTGGTGTAAATCCTTGCAGATTTCATGTGTTCTCCTCCAATTTTTGAATTTCCTCCGCACTCAGAATCGGTGCGCGGGTGTTCCAGGCGAGGCGGGCTTCGTGTTCCGTCTTATACCATCCGCTGTTCGTAAAACATTTCATGCAGATCACATTTCTGCGGACATTTGGCTGATAGTAACGTTCGTTCCGCACCCTTGCCTGTCCTCTGCACATAGGGCACGGCACCAGCACCCCCGCATCCGTCAGCCGCTTCGCAGCATCTTTATTTCCGAGCATGGCTAATTTGATATCATCCATGTACAATACCCCTCTCTATGTCCGCTATGGCCTGAAACACCGGATAGAACTGCGGTGGGGCTACTGCGTTTCCGAGGCATTTAAGTCTGTCCACCCGATTGGGAACCCCATCAACCACTCGACAAACACCGGGTTCAGCTGGCCACCATTCCCCTGTGACATATTCCGTCGTTCTTCCTCCGTGATCTGTCCAGACGCCTCCAGCTTCTTCAACTGCTGAAAGTTCCCTGTTCCGCCACATAGACCGGCTCCCGTGGTCGGTGTCGGATAAAACATCACAACGCCCTTCAGGTTGTGCTTTTTCAGGTCGTGCTCCGCCGATTTGCTCCCGGACGGGCCGCTCCCTTTGCAGTCCGATGCTTTCGGGGTAGGCCACATCTTTACCATCCCGCTCAAGTTTGGTTCGCCCCGGCTGTTGTGATAAAACTCCCTGTTCGCTGAATCTGAAGCAATCGGAGTTTTCCAAAGAATAGGTTCTCCGTCCTCTCCCGTTATGTTTTCTTTCCAGCGCTCTACACCCGATAATCGCGCATCTGTCGCGCCTGTGCGGGGCGTCGACGGCACAAGCCGGAATAATAAACGCTTGGACGGAGTAACCTTCGTTTTCCAAGTCAGCGTACACCTGGTCGAGCGCCATATTGACGATCCCAGCAACGTTCTCACCAACGACCCAAGCGGGCCGGAGTTCTGATATAACTCTAAGCATTTCAGGCCAGAGGTAACGGTCATCCTCCTTGCCTCGTCGCTTCCCGGCAACGGAAAACGGCTGACAGGGGAATCCGCCCGAAATAATGTCAACTGTTCGAAATCCTGTTCTTTCATAAAAACTCTCTCCTGTCAGTGTCCGAATATCCCGCCATCTCGGCACATCCGGCCAATGCTTTTCCAACACCTTTGTCGGATAGTCCGCCCACTCGCATTGTCCTACGGTTTTAAAGCCAGCCATTTCCGCCGCCAGATCAAGGCCACCGATGCCGGAGAACAGGGAGAGGTGAGTAAGATTCGCCGCCTCGTGGTCACCCAGCAGGGCGCGTTTCATATCATCCATCATGCTCTCTTCCTTTCCAGCGGGCAGCTCTCGATGGCGTATGTAGTCACCCATGTTTTCCGCCCGCCCCGGTTTCTCCCAACAATGAACGTCCGTTTCTTAGCAGTCCAGCCCGGTACTGGCTTTTCCTCACGCAGCCATGGACACTTGCTGATCGGACAGCAACAATCCATGCAGGGGTTGGCTGAATACCGTCGGATGGGGACTAGATATTGTTCAAGTTCGCCCATAGGGCCTTACCTCCACCTGTATACTCTCGTTTTCCCAAAATTCGTGAGAAACTTTCCGCACCCATTCCCGGTTGTCGTCCGGCAGTATGTAGCCTTTCATGGCGTCTAAAAATGCCTTGCCCATGGCGGCGTGATTGTCCACGTCCAGGCCATCGTTCCAGCGAAAAATGACTTCGACAGGGCCTTTGACGAACTGTTTTCGGATATGTGCCTTTTTCATGGACCACAGCGCCAGAGAGTGGAGTTCTTCTGCGTCCCGCTTCCGCTGCGACCAATGTTTCCCGGCATAATACGCATTCAGGCCAAACCGCTTGTTCCAGGCCGCTTTTCCCCTTTTGGTGGGCGGATACGGAATTTCAAAAATCAAATTCCCATCCTCCTTGCCAGCTCTTTCAGGGCTGCCTCGTATTCGTCCGGCGGCAATCCCTGGAGCTTTTTCTTCTCCCGCTCATAAGCGGTCCAGTCAGCGTTCCCAGCCGTAGACTCCATCGCTTTCTCCCTTCTTTGTGTATCGGCGGCACCGGGCATCATAGACCAGCTGGATGTTTGCCGTTGAGCCGTAGGAGCGATTTTTCAGGATGCTCAGCCCGGCGTCATACCCATAGGCCGCGATATCCTTTTCTTCCATCCGTTCCAGCGAAAAGGCGTTGTCCGCCCGGTTTGTGATGTCCGCCGACCCGCCGATGTCGTCCGCGGTCAGCAGCTTCTTTTTGTCGTTGTCGCCCTTCCGGGGGTGTGCTACCAGATGCACGTGCACCTCGTTTTTCTTGGCGAACTCCACCAGCCGCCCCGTGAACCGGCTCTGCGCCCGATAGAAGTCCTTGTCGCTCTGGTCGCTGAATCGGGCGGTCATCAGATTGTCCACAAGGAATACACAGCAGCCGAACCGGCGAACAGCATACTCGAACACGGAAATGATACTGTCCTCGTCCCCAGCACCAGCCACCCGGTTGTCGTACAGGAAAAACTTTCCCTTCCACCAACCGTCGATCCGGTCCGCGATCTCCTTCGGCGTGTAGTAATACAGCTTCCCGGACACCGGGTCCCGCTTCGGCTCGATATGCCCGGCCCCGGCGGCCTGCAGCATAGCCCACTGCTTGAAGCGCCAGGCCGACAGCTCCCCGGAGTAGGCGCAGACCGGGAAGCCCTGGTCGATGGCGTTTAGAAGCAGCTGGGACAGCAGCGTGGACTTGCCGCTGCCGCGCTTTCCAGTCCACACGGACAGCTCCGATGGGGCAAAGCCTCCGATGGACTGGTCCAGTGCTTTTAGACCGGACATGACGGCGACGGATGCGCCGGGGTCCCTCCGCTCCACGTCCGCCAGGTCCAGCAGGCCGTCCATGGGCTGTTCCACGGCGCCCAGCAACAGATGATCCACGGCCTTTCTCCCGCCGGAAGCCAGCACGTCCCGGATACGGGAACATTTCCCGAAGGCCCCTTCCTTCGGCAGCAGCACGACCACAGATGGCGCGTATTCTTTGAGGGCGTCTGCCACAGCTTCCGCCGTATCACGGTCGGACAGAGCCAGGAACACAGATGAGAAGGCACTCAGAAACGGCTCCGCATCCCGGAAGTTCTCAAAGCCCGCTCCGTAGGCAAGGCAAACGGCGTTCTGGTTGTCCAGGGCTGTCACATCCTGGGCGTCCGCCACAAACCACAACGCTTTCCGCGTGTCCATGGCGGTCTCGTCGTAAAGCAGCCAACGGGAAGCATCAGGTAAACTTGGCAAATGGATCTTCTCCTCCTTCGGGTGGTTCATCTTCCCATCTCCCCTGGTTTAGCCAAGTGGCGGGATTTGGGATATATTGTCCTCCGTCTTTCTGCCACTTTGGCCATAGCTTCTGTTTGGAAACGGCATCCAAAATGGTTTCTGTCAGCTCTTCTGACGGTTTCAGTTTCTCCCAAGACTCCCTGGCTTTCTTTTTCCCGGTTTTGTTTGGGTACAAAGCCCAAAACCTGTCAAACCGTTCCCCCTGGGGGGACGATAGGGGGGATTTATTCTCTCCGTTAGGAGAGATAGTATCGGTTTTGGTTTCGGTTTCGGTTTTTTGGGTTAAGTTGGGTTTCTTTGGGTTTTTTTCGGTTTTCTTAGGCCTCCCGCCCTTAACCCCATTTTCTCTGTTTTTCTCCGCCTTGGTGGTATAGGACTCCTTAAAACGGTCCTCCTGCATCATGACACGTTCGGCGAAAAACCGCTCATTGCCACAAAGTGCTATCGGCGTCCCTGACTCGCTGTATTTCAGCAAAGCCCTGCACAGCCGACCGAACTCTGCATCGTTGAGTGCAGACATCTCCCTTTTGTATTCCCATGGGAGCGCAGCATAGTTTCTGGCCATCGTGTCACCTCAAAACGGAAGCTCGCCGTCTTCCTCCGAGATTACCGCAAAATCAGCCTGCTTGTATTCCGGCGCCTCCTTGTTCTCCTTCTTGGAGTCTCCGAAGTACACGTTGTCGGCCACAACCTCCGCTGTACGGCGTTTATTCCCACTCTTGTCCGTCCACTCTCTGATCTGTAACCGCCCCTCTACAATCGCCATACGGCCCTTGGAGAAGTATTTCGAGACAAACTCTGCCGTGTTGCGCCACGCAACCACTTCAATGAAGTCCGTCTCCTTCTCCCCGTTGGTCTTGAAGTCCCGGTCTACGGCCAATGTAAAGGATGTGACAGCCGTCCCACCGTTTGTCCGTCTGATTTCCGGGTCTTTCGTCATCCGGCCCAGCAAAAAACATTTATTCAGCATTTTCGACTCCTTTGTGATAGATCATATCCTCCCGGTTCCAGTTCGGGTAAAACCCTTTCAGATACGCCACCAGATAGCAGTACAGGCTTTCTCTGGTGGTGCCTCGTCCTAGCCTCTGGATGTTCGCGCCCTCGTCATAGGCTCTGTGACAGGCCGGGCAGAGGGTCACGATATTTCTCTCGATCCCCTTTCCTCCCTGGCTCCGGCGGACCACATGGGCCACTGGATCACCATATGGAGAGCCGCACAGCACACAGAAGCCATTGTCCCGGATGTACACGGCTTTCTTGACTTCCGGAGGAATAGATGTTGCCTTAGTCTCTGCCCGCATGTCCCCACTCCCTTTCCACCTGTGCATCCAGCATTCGAAGCTGCAACTTCATGGCATTGATTGCTTCAAGGGCGGATTTGTAAACGACCTCTGCGCAGTCCCGTTCAAACCGCAGCTTTGCGATTTCCCGGTCTCCACGGCAGATGTCGGAGATGATCGTTACCGGCGTACCTTTGGACCGTTCATCCAAAATTCTCTTTGCCAGGGCGATCCGGTATTCCTGTTCAGACTGGGCATAGGAGCGTCCGCGCTTCCCAAGCTCCTGCACGGCGGCGTCCAACAGCTTGCTTTTCTGACCGATCTCGGAGATCAAATCAATCATGGTTCATCTCCTTAATGCAGTCCAGGCAGTAGACGTGCCCGAACTTCTCCATGCTGGCGTTCACGTGCTTCATGATCGACACCGTGACACCTTTGGAGTCCTTGTACGCTTCCAAGACCTTCCCGCATTTCTCGCATGTGGTGACATCGACTTTCGCCGCAATATCGGTCTTGTCATACTTCGTCTTGTCCTTGTCCCAGTACACGTCAGCGGCGATCCCAAGGGCCTTGCAAGCCACGGAGAGGGCGTCCGTCAAGGCCATCTTGTAGCACTCGTCAGAGGTGTACAGACCGCTCTTCTCTTTTGTGATAAAGGCGCTGCCGCCGGTACCGGGAACTGCCTCGGACCACTCGCCGTTGTATTTGTAGTACAGTGAGATATCCATGAATGCGGAGATTTCCCCGTTGGCCCCGGTCTCCAGCCACTCCCGGTCAATGGTGTATTTCCAGCCAATGCCACATGGGCCGAATTGCTCCGTCAGCTTCTTGATGCGCCACATAGGGTTGATATCGGTCTTTCCGTTCAGCCGCCCACCTCTGATCTCCTTCTTGGCCTCTTCGGGGACGGCCCGGACATCGTTGTAAATGTCAAGGTTCATCACTTCACCCCCACAGAAATCCCTTCAACCAAGACAGCCCCAGGCACTTCCTGCCCAGCCTTTAGGACCTTGCCCAGCTCGCTCTTGCTGATTTCCGGGGCTTTGTACCGAATGCACTCCTTATGCCCGTTCAGCTCCGCCCACTCGATGGCGGCGGAAGGGTTATCCACATTTACGGAAGTGGTCTTTCGGAACGTCACCGCGCATTTCGGCGTGGAGAACTTCTCCCCGTGCAGCGCGTAAGAGAGATACTCCTTGAGCCGCGCCGCCTTGTTCTCTGCCACTTTCTGCCGCTCCGCCAGGGCCTCCTTCTCCGCCTTGATGGCTTCCGCATCGGAAACCAAGTTCT
>OGRC01000429.1_pt1 | contig 35171 bp, 37 predicted proteins | sample 1553431 | NCBI WGS metagenome assembly OGRC01 (sample SAMEA2580064, study PRJEB22360) | human gut metagenome | biome: human gut; feature: human-associated habitat; material: faeces | place: Denmark | collected 2008/2010
GCGCAAGATAGACCGCTTGCAGTCGGATGATACCGACTTCCTGCAAAAGCTGAAAACTGAGATACCGGCTTTCCTCTACCACTTGCAGCACAGACAGTTATCCACCGCAAAAGAGAGCCGTATGTGGTTTGCCCCGTCACTGCTGCATACCGAAGCCTTGCGGAAGATTATCCGCAGCAACCGCAACAGATTGGAGATTGAGATGTGCGAACTTATACTTGACATCATGGCAAGCATGGGTATCGACACTTTCTCTTTTTGCTGCAACGACATTCTCACGCTGTTGGCAAACTCGTATGTCAAGGCGGAGAAGCACCAAGTGAGGAAAGTATTGCAGGAGTGTTGGAAACTTACTCCTGCACCGAACGGACTTACATACACCACCTACCAACTGAACTACAATCGTGAGTGTCGGTATGAGTCGATAAGGAGAGTGGGACGCTTCTATACCGTCACAAGCCAGCAACTTGAAACGCTGTAATTCCATTGTCTTTTTGTTGAATTGTTGAATATGGATATAACCATACTGATAATAAATAATATACACTCTCAACAAAACCTCAACAGACCAAAAGAGAAGTTGAGCATAAAGCCACGACCGATTGCCGGTTTCTCTTTTGGCGAGTGGCTTGTTGAGCGGATGTTGAGTATCTACTTGTTTGGATATAAATATATTACATCTACTATTCAACGGATCAACGATTTTCATTCACCATTAAAACCATAGGAAGATTATGACTACACAGGAAGCAAAGAAGATACATATCGCAGACTATCTGCAAAGTTTGGGCTACAGCCCCGTCAAGCAGCAGGGCAAAAGCCTTTGGTATAAATCCCCGTTCAGGGAAGAAACGGAAGCCTCGTTCAAGATAAACACCGAACTCAACCAATGGTACGACTTCGGAACAGGCAAGGGCGGTAATATCATCGCATTGGCGCAGGAACTTTACGGTTCGGACTATGTGCCTTACCTGCTTGGTAAGATAGCGGAAGAAGCACCGCACGTCCGTCCCGTGTCTTTCTCTTTTCGCCAGCAGGCATCTGAACCGAGTTTCCAACATTTGGAAGTGAGAGAACTCACGCACCCTGCATTACTTCGCTACTTGCAGGAACGTGGAATAAACACCGCATTGGCGAAAGCGGAATGTAAGGAACTGCACTTCGTCCATAACGGCAAACCTTATTTCGCCATCGGGTTCCCGAATGTGGCAGGAGGCTATGAAGTACGCAACCGTTTCTTCAAGGGCTGTATCGCCCCGAAGGATATCAGCCATATCCGACAGTCGGGAGAACCGAGAGAGAAATGTCTCGTATTCGAGGGAATGACGGACTATCTTTCATTCCTTACTTTGCGGATGAAGAACTGCCCGACCATGCCCAACCTTGACAGACAGGATTACGTTATTCTCAATTCCGTTTCCAATGTATCCAAAGCCATAGACGTGCTGCACGGGTATGAGCGCATACACTGTCTGCTTGACAATGACGAAGCAGGGCGGAATGCGTATTGGGAACTTGCAGGAGAGTTTGCCGGACGTATCAGGGACTTCTCCCAAAACTACAACGGGCACAAAGACCTGAACGACTACCTGTGCGGTAAGCCCCTGTTCCAATTGGCAGAGCCGATAAAGCAGGAGAAGCAAGTCCAATTCGCAAGGCGGATGGTGCAGCCACTGAAAAAACGAGGACTGAAGATGTAGGGAGAGGATGCTTGCAGCGGCATGGATATTTGCCAACGGAAAATGCCGTAGCTTATTAGGGAATTTGTCCGAACCGCATTGCAAGCAACGCTGAAAATCCCCCAATAAGCCAAAGAGGTTGCACCTCTCTGGACACTCCCCAGCCAACGGAAAAAGCCGTACAAGAGTAAACCATCAACCATTGTTTCACAAGTTAAAAAGAAAGGATTATTATATGGGTTATGCAGTATTGCACATGGAGAAAACAAGCGGAACGGATGCCGCCATGTCAGCGCACATAGAGCGCACCATCAAACCGAAGAATGCCGATGAGAGCAGGACGCACCTCAATCGGGAGCTGATAAGGTTTCCTGACGGGGTGGAGAATAGGACACAAGCCATACAGCACCGTTTGGACACCGCTGGATTGATACGCAAAATCGGCAACAATCAAGTGAGGGCTATCCGTGTCCTGCTTACGGGAACGCATGAGGATATGGAACGCATCACCAACGAGGGCCGACTTGACGAGTGGTGCAGCGACAATCTGAAATACCTTGCCGATATATTCGGCAAAGAGAATATCGTGTCGGCAGTCCTGCACATGGACGAGCAAACACCGCACATACACGCCACCCTTGTCCCGATTGTCAAGGGAGAGCGCAAGCGCAAGAAGAAAGAGGAACAGGTTAAGAAGCGATACCGCAAGAAGCCGACAGGCACAACCCGATTGTGTGCCGATGAGATTATGACACGAACCAAACTCAAATCCTATCAGGACACCTATGCACAAGCCATGAGCGGTTACGGGTTACAGCGTGGCATTGACGGTTCGGAAGCGAAGCATATCACCACACGGCAGTATTACCGTGACCTGATGCAGCAGACGGAGCAGTTACGAACAGACATAGGGCAACTTCAAAACTGCAAGGAAACGGCACAGGAAGAACTCAGGAGAGCCAAGAAAGAGGTGCAGACCGAGAAACTGAAAGGGGCAGCCACGACCGCAGCCACTAATATAGCCGAAAGTGTCGGTTCTCTTTTCGGAAGTAATAAGGTCAAGACTTTGGAAAGGGAGAATACCGCTTTGCACCGTGAGGTAACCACTCACGAGGAAACGATTGGGGTCCTGCAAACTCGAATACAGATCATGCAGTCAGACCACAGCCGCCAATTATTGGATATGCAACAGAAACATATCAACGAATTGACACAGACAGAGAACAATCTAAAACGTGAAATCTTACGGCTCACGGTGTTATTGAACAAGACTTTAAAATGGTTTCCACAAATAAAGGATATGCTCAATCTTGAAAGGTTATGCCTTACCGTAGGTTTCAACAAAGAACAGACTGCGGTACTGATGATGGGCAAGCCGCTTGAATATAGCGGTGAACTCTATTCGGAAGAACACAAACGGAAATTCATGGCAAAAGATGTCAAAGCCAAAGTGTTCACTGATAAAGGCAAGTTCGTTCTTACAATTGACTTGAAACCTATTGGGGATTGGTTTAAAGAGCAATTTGAAAGGTTCAAGCAAGGTTTCAATGTTCGGCAAAGTCCAAAACAAAGCCGACTTAAACTATAAATCAAGGCAAAATCCGTGATATTTGGCGTTTTATGAGCGTTATATCACGGATATTTTATACTTTTGTATTTGGATTGAGGCAACTCTTTCCAAGACATACGAGAAAAGAAAGAAGCGTTATGCTTATCTTGTAAGTTGGAAACGTAGGAAATTTCGGACTTAGTACGAGAGAAGGCATAGTGGTTCTCACGCTATAGCGTGGGCTGCTATTACCATATCCGTACTAAAGGTTTTTCCTACGACCTCCAACTTAGACATGGTAGCATTTGCAGTTCCACGCTTCTGCGGTTTAATAAAGTAAGGTCTTTAGGAGCTGGAAGACTTGATAAAGGTATGGCAGTAATGAAGTTTCCAGTCGTAGAACTTGCAGAGGACAAGTTTCAAGTTTCGGTAGATATAAACCTGTATGCCAAGGAGGTTTTGACAGCAGCTATCTACAAGTTTTCCCACCTGTTCTATATTCATCAACAAACGGATGCTAATAGTCAGATGCTTGTGAACGTTATCTTTGAGTCGAAAGATAATAATAAGGTAACAGAAGATGTACCTAAACAGTTCTGTAACGAATTGATAGACCAGCAGATTCGGTATAATACGAATGAGCAGTTCGGACATATTCGTGATATGATAGTTCAAGAAGCGTTCAACCCCGTAACATGTAAATAAACGAATTATGGCTTATCAATTACTGCCGTTCCGATTTGAACGATTCGATGATAATAAATATCTCCTTACAAATGAAGTTGGAGAATATATCTTCTTGTCAAACGAGGATTTCCAACACTTTGTTGATGGTGAATTGGATGAACATAGTGAGTTATTCTACGACCTTGTCTCTAAACAGATTGCAACAACGGATAAGATAGAAGATGTAGTACAGATGCTTGCCACTAAGTTCCGCACCAAGAAAAGCATTCTGCGTGATTTCACCTCGCTGCACATGATTGTACCTACGCTACGTTGCAATTCCAGTTGCATCTATTGTCAAGTTGCCCGTAAGAACATAGACGACCATTCTGCAGATATGACAAAAAAGACGGCAAAGAATGTGGTGAAAACCATATTCCAGTCACCATCGCCTTTCATTAAGATAGAATTTCAAGGAGGAGACCCCTCTACGGATTTTGATATGGTGAAATATATCATCGAGGAAGCCGAGTGGCAAAACTTGTTTAAGAAACGGGAGTTGGATTTCGTCATTTGCACCAATCTTACGTTACTCAACGAAGATATGGTGAAATATCTGAAGAAGCACAAATGTATGATTTCTACATCTTTGGATGGTCCCAAAGATTTGCACGACACGAATCGTCCTCTACAAAATCGAGAATTAGACCATCATGCCATCTTTGAAAAGAACCTTTCTATGATACGTCAGATATGGGGTGACAGCGATTGTGTTTCGGCTCTGATGACCACTTCTAAACATAGTTTGGGGCGTTTTAAGGATATTATCGACGAATACATACGTTTGGGATTTAACAATATCTTCTTACGTTCTCTCAATCCTTATGGTTTTGCCAAGCAATATAAAGAGAAGATTGCTTATCCTGTCGAGGAATTCATCGCCAACTATAAAGAAGGATTAGATTATATCATAGAATTGAACAAGCAAGGGACTTTCTTCGTAGAAGGTTTTGCAGCTTTGTTGCTGAAACGTATGTTAACACCGTTTGCTACGGGTTTCGTTGATTTACAGTCACCTGCCGGAGTAGGTATCGCTGGGGCAATCTACGATTATGACGGTAATGTATATGTATCAGATGAAGCCCGTATGATGGCACGTTTTAAGAATTACTATTTCCGATTGGGTAACGTAAACGAGAACAGCTATCAGGAAATGTTCAATGGAGAATTACTTCATCACATTATCGCATCTGCTTGCAATGAATGTTTGCCCGTTTGTGCCGAATGTGTATTCCAACCCTATTGTGGTGCTGACCCCGTTCGTAATATGTCTGAGCAAGGCGATATGATAGGCTTTAGACCTACAAACGAGATGTGTAAGAAAACAAAAGCTATCATACACTATCTGTTTGAGTTATTGCAGAAGCACGATCCAGAGATAAACAAAATATTTTGGTCTTGGTTAAATTGATTGCGTTATGAAACAAATTCAAGGAACTTCATATAACATAGAAGATGACATAGTAGGACGTATTACCTTTGGTAAAGGCAATTTGTTTGGGCGTTCTAACGATATATTGGTTTGTAATGATACCAATAAACCGTCATTCGGTTATTTGGCGACTATTACAGAGTGTACAACTTTCACAAACAAAGGGAAACCTTATTGTATAGTGGGTAGCATTGGCGATTTTCACGAGGGGGATGTGGTCGTTATTAACAAACAAGGAGAAGTCATATTTGTATATGAAATTAACTCTCATCACAACGCGTTAATGGCGACCGAACGCTGTAATCATCGTTGTATCATGTGTCCGCAACCACCTATCCAACAAGAAAAAGATAAAACAGCATTCAATTTGAGACTTATCTCTCTGTTTGACAAAAACACACAAGAAATTGGTATAACGGGAGGAGAGCCTACGCTTATTGGTGATAATCTCTTTACGTTGATAAATCATATCAAAAAGGAATTACCTAAAACAGCTATCAGTATTCTTTCCAATGGAGTAAAGTTTGCGGATAAGGAATATGCCATGAAATTGGCAAAATGTCGGCATCGAGATTTGCAGATAGACATACCGTTATTCTCGGATATTGCTGAAGAGCACAATCGTATAGTAGGGGCTAAGACATTTTATAAAACGGTACAAGGATTATACAACCTTGCGCTATTTCGTCAGCGTATCGGACTTCGCATAGTCGTTCATAAACAAACATACAAAAGGCTTCCGCAATTTGCAGATTTCATTTATCACAATTTTCCTTTTGTTGCTCAAGTTGCTTTTATGCAAATGGAAACGATAGGGTTAGCGAAAGAAAATTTTGAAGAACTATGGATAGACCCGTATGATTACAATAGGGAATTGCGTGAAGCAGTTTTACTGCTTGCAGATAGAGGAATGACACCCTATATCTATAATGCGCAATTATGCGTATTACCCGAAGATATTCGTTGTTATGCTCAACAATCTATTTCGGATTGGAAAGACATATATATTCCTGAATGCGATGGCTGCGTGTTGAAAGGACAGTGCGCAGGATTCTTTGAGTCAAACAGGCAGGCTCATAGCGTACATATTAAGAAAATAGAACATATATCATCCGATATATCGTGTTAGGTAACAGAATGTTTAACTTTAAAAAAGGAGGTATCAATGAAGAAACTCTTGTTCTTTGCGGTCTCTGCAATTCTTGCAGGTGCAAGCTATTGTTCCTCTGTTAGTGAGAAGATTGTTGCTAAGGTAACCAACAGCGACACTCAAATCGAACAGCAGCAGGAGCAATCATTGGTGTTGGAACAGTCCTCTGCCGAGTTTAAACTGCTCGCCAGCCACAGTTCTCACAGCAGCCATAGCTCGCATAGTTCACACAGTTCTCATCGCTCTCATAGTTCACACTATTCGAGCAGATAAGAAATTAACAATCAACGGACGGGTTAATTAATTAGTTAGCTCGTCCGTTTTGTCTCACTTTATTCCATTCATTTACAGTAGTTGTTGTTTTTTGTAGTACCTTTGCTCTAAAATTGGAAATCATGGGAATAACAAAAGATGAATTAACCTTGAGATTGGATAGAGTAAATGGTTGGATTAATAATTGCGACCAGAAATCTAGTATTTTATTGGCTATTGAAGGAGTGGTACTTACTATTTTGTGTACCTCTGATTACATTACTTTTATACACCAACAACTAATATTACCAATATACAATTATTATAAGACAGGAAACGGTGTGTTTTCAATAATCAACACCATTCAAATATTTATACTGGTAGCAATGTTTATCCTTATTTTCCTCTCTGTTTTTTACTCGCTTCAAGTCATAAAAGGGACAGTAGACATCAAATTGTTTAAGCAGTCAGGATTGACTGAAAAATCACTATTGCATTTTACCACTATATCTAACAGAGGTTTTAATGAATTTAAGAAAGATATTACAAATCAGTCCGAAGAATCAATGTTAAACGATTTGTGTTCACAAGTATATATCAATTCATCGATTTGTGATAACAAGTTCAAATACCATAAAAAATCAGTATGGTGTTTTTGTTCTTTCCTGTTTTTGCTTGTTTTGATTACGTTTATTCAACTTATAACTCTATAATGTATGGGATTAAAGGATTTTATGACAGATATGAGGACTATGATAGATGATGTTCGTACAAAAGGTTTTACGTATAATACATCTTCGAAAGTTCCTTCCTTATCTGATTGCGATTTAACATATGAAAGTGGAGATGCTAAAAAAGGGAAGTGTATCGAAACGTGTGTTTTATTTGTTGATATTCGTAATTCCGTAGAGTTGACCCGTAAACATTATACAGAAACAATGGGTCGAATTTATACTGCATTCACAAAAGGGGTACTGAATGCTGCAAGAGAACACAATGGATATGTTAGAAATATTATAGGAGACAGAGTGATGATTGTGTTTCCTGTTAGTAACTGTATTATCAATGCGGTGAATTGCGCCATTACAATTAACCATATCTCTCAAATGATTAATGAGGTATTCTCTAATGTTGATTTTCATTGTGGGATAGGTATTGATTATGGAGAAATGCGAGTGATAAAAGTCGGCATTGAACGTAAAGGAGATGAAAACGCTGAAAATAAAGGATTAGTTTGGGTTGGTAAACCTGCTAATCTTGCTTCACGTCTTACTGACTTTGCTGGGAAAACGGTAGAAGATGAATTTTATAATGTAACAGGGGAGTTCTATCATTATGATCCATTAGGAATACCATCCCTTCTTTACAAACCACGCAATGGATGGTTTAAAGATAGTAGAAAACTAACAGCGGAACAACTTGCAAATGCGTTATATTATTCAACTAATGGATTAAATATTAACATCCATAACATATCTTCGTTTGAGAAAAAGACAGAATCATACAAGTATAATCCAATATTGATTTCGGATAAAGTATATTTGGAGTTCAAGAAACTATCTCCTCAAAGAGCCTTAAAATGGGAACAAGAAAAAAGAGAGATAAAAGATATAACATATAAAGTTTGGGGAACAGATTTACATTGGCAATTAACATAGATATTTTAAGAACAAGAAAACAGGTGGTATAAGTTTATAATCACCTGTTTTTTTCAAAAAAACCTATGTGAAAGATTGAGAAGTCAATAAGATTGATTACTTTTGTCTTGCAAATGAGTTACCAAGAAAGCATATCAAAGCAGAATACTGCAACAAGAACGGTTGGCAATTCGTTACCTCAAAATCGGGTAATCTCCCCAATGTCCTTATTATAAAGAGATAAGGATTATATTCCAAAATTATACAAAATATTGAATAACAAACAGATTAGTAACAAAAAACCTCCTGCAAAACGAATTTTGCAAGAGGCTTTCCTATTTCTTCTTTAATAAGATTATTCAGCTTTTTCTTTATTCTCCTCCGCTGGAGCTTCTGCAGGTGCGGGAGCATCCTCCACCGGCTTGTCAACTTTCACCTCTTCTCTTGAAACGTTTACAGTCACATTTACAGAAGCAGGCTGTGCCTGATATGGCATACGGTTTTTCGGATCTGCTCCGTAAGGATTAGGACCTACCGTACCATCTGCAAACAACATATACAATGCAAAAATCCAACCAATGATAGGCACACAGCACAACAAAATCAGCCAACCGGATTTGTTTAAGTCGTGCAGACGTTTCACACCCTGTGCCAAAGAGAACCAGATGGAAGCAATCATAGCAGCAAGACCGATCAATAAACCAAATACTGATCCACCGGCCGATCCGCTGGCAGCACCCAAAATAAATGTACCTACACCAAGTGCCCATGCAATACTGGAAACTATACCACCGATAATGCCCGACAGGAAATATTCAATTCTACGAATACGCCCGTCAAATGAGAAAGGAGCTTTGAACATAATTTATTAAATTTATATGAATAAATAAGTGAGTTTTTATCCGTGTTTCTCAATATGAAAGCAAAGATATAAAAAAAATTAAATAAAGAAAGAAATCGGGCAAAAAGATTGAAAAAATGCCCTATTTTCTGTAGAAATCACAATTTCACTCCATCCCAATGCATCACTGCCACCCATTCTGTCGGCTGACAAGTTCCGCAAGAACGATGCGGAACCGTAGCGACCACCAAGTCACAATGGGAAGACAGTACGATTCTTAACTCCTTCAGCAACATATCCAGCTGAATAATCAAATGAAGATATTTCGTCATACACCGGATCACCCGTACATACTGATAAATGCACATATCCTCTCCCCGCCTTATCTCCCCTAATGTTTTAGGAGAGATAGCGAATTCGCTTATGAAAAAACTGTTACTGAAAATACGATCCATATCCATTAAAGCCAATACCAAATTGCTCAAAAACTCGTATGGTTCCTGTTTTTCTTTTGCCATGTCATTCTATGATTAATAATTTATAATATTTCAGTTTTTATTTGCTTTATCAAGTACTATTCACATAGGGAAGCAACCCTATTTTTAATATCCCGACCTTTGTTCCCGTTATCTGATAGTCAGGTAGCTCAATCTTACAAAAACAATTTTATATGAAAGTTTTAGAAGAAATCAAAGTCTCGGTTTACGAAAATGTGTATTCAAAAAAGCCCCAAGTCATGTCTTTCCTTGAAGTCATTATTATGTGCATTCATCCGATCTATGCCTCCATCATAAACGCTATTCGGCGGTACCATGCAGAAGGAGACCATACCGCAGCACAGAAGCTGAAAAACCAACTCCCCTGCTTCACTCCGGCAGGCACATTCGACGGAGCGCACGCTATCAAAAACTTTCTTCTCCCCAGCCATATTGTCGGACTTGATTACGATCATGTAAAAGATCGTCTTCAAGTCATCCAACGTTGTGCGGCAGATCCCCACACAGTAGCGGCAATAGAAAGCCCTACCGACGGAGTGAAAGTTTTCGCCTATGTAGAAGGTATCGAAAACCGCCATCGTGAAGGGCAGCAACTAGTGAGCCGCTACTACAATCAACTGCTGGGATTGGAGAGTGACCCGGCATGCAAGGACGAAAGTCGCCTGTGTTATTTCAGTTATTCCCCCAACGGATATGTTGCGGCGCTCTATCAGGCATTTGTGTTGGAGCCACTTATAAAAGAAGAAACAAACACTTTCTCTGAAAATGAAGTGCTTCCTCCCTTTCCCCTTCAGGATAATACTCCGGAAAACGTGTCTGAAGAAGAAATCGCCCAATTTATTTCGTCCTATATTTTCTTTCATCCGCTAACAGCCGGTCAGCGCCATTCCAACGTCTTCAAACTTGCCTGCGAAGCCTGCCGCCGACACTATCCCCAGAAAAGCATATTACGCGAACTTTCTCTATTTTTCGAGCACACAGATTTTCGTTCCGAAGAGCTAACAAAGGTTTTATTGTCTGGATATAAACAAGTTAATGAACATGCACCCGCTTCCTCTCCGGCCAGCGCCCCTTCTTTTCAAAAGGACATAAGGACAAAAAGACAATATAGTACTGCAGAAAATTCCGATACCGACGACGAAGCCTATTGGCTGGGAGAAGAATTCCGAAAAGGAACTCCTTTATTTCCCCGCAGTTTGTACAATAATCTTCCCGACCTATTAAATGACTGTATCATTGAAGACGGAAGCGAACGCGAACAAGATGTCGCTCTCCTTTCCGATCTCACGGCCTTGAGCGCAGCACTTCCGCAGACTTTCGGAATTTATAATCATAAAAAATACTCCACGCATATATTCAGTGTCATACTTTCGCCTGCCGCCAGTGGTAAAAGCATCGCCCAAACCGGACGATACCTGTTGGAAGAAATACATTCAGAAATCCTGTCTACCAGTGAATCTATGATGAAAAACTACCAAACTGTACATAATAACTGGCAATCAGAATATCAAAAACAGAAAAAGAAAGGAGAAGCATGCTCCGAAGAACCGCAACGACCTCCTTTCAAAATGCTATTCATTCCTGCTACTACCAGCTATACCCGCATGCAAATGCAGATGCAGGACAACGGTCCACAGGGAAGCATCATTTTCGACACGGAGGCACAAACGCTATCCACAGCCAATCATCTGGATTGTGGCAATTTCGACGATATGCTCCGCAAGGCTTTTGAGCACGAAAATATAGATTCTTCCTACAAAGCCAACGGCCTCATTCCGATCTATATACGCCATCCTAAATTGGCTTTACTGCTGACGGGTACTCCCGGACAAATAGACGGCCTATTGAGCAGCTACGAAAACGGATTGCCCAGCCGCACCCTGATTTACACTTTCCGCGAAGCTCCGCACTGGAAAGAAATGGGCGACGACTGCGTCTCACTGGAAGATTCTTTCAAACCGATTGCGCATCGTGTCTCCGAATTATATCACTTCTGTCTGGCTCATCCGGTTCTTTTTCATTTCAACCGCCTGCAATGGAACCGTCTGAATGAGATTTTCTCACGTATGCTGTCCGAGGTGGCATTGGAAGGCAACGATGACCTCCAAGCTGTAGTGAAACGCTATGCTTTTCTGGTGATGCGTATCAGTATGATCCAGACCCGTATCCGGCAATTTGAGGCAACCGATCTTTCTCCCGAGATTTATTGCACGGACGCTGATTTTGAGCGTTCTCTTCAAATCGTTCTATGTTGTTACGAACATAGCCGGCTGTTGCACTCATCCATGCCGTCTCCTTCGGTCCGTCCACTGAAGAATCCAGACACTATTCGTAATTTCGTTCAAGAGTTGCCCGACAGTTTCACGACAGACGAAGCGATTCAGATTGGCGCAAAATACGATTTCAACCATCGTAAGGTAACACGTCTGCTAAAATCGCTTAATGGAGTAAAGATCAATAAGATATCTCATGGTTCTTATACCAAGATGGATGAGCAATAGTCACATCTGTCCTTTTTGTCCTTTTGTCCTTTTGAAGGGTCCGGAAAAACATCGGGAGATTTGAAAAAAACATCTCAATGATTGAAATCAAACATTGGGAAATTTCGATACAAATCTCCCGATGTTTTTTCTTTTTATCTGTGCGCCTGTGTGCGTCATTATGCGTCATGCCGCTTTCCCGATGTAGTACTTTTGTCATGTAATCGATTACAAGGCAATTAGACAATTAAAAATTAATGATTTAAAATTAAAAGTTATGGCACAGAATTACACTCTCATGGCTCGTAAGAACCTGTTGAAACCTAGTGAAACTCCGAAATTTTATGCAGTGGCGCGTAGCGGTCGTAAAGTGACGGTCAAGGAAGTTTGTAAACGTATCACTGAACGCTCTTCTTATTCCAAAGGGGAACTGGAAGGTTGTATCGGTGAGTTTTTGCTCGAAATCGTCAATGTACTGGAGGAAGGAAATATCGTCCAGATGGGTGACCTGGGTAATTTCCGTATGAGTATCAAGACCGGTACTCCTACCGATACGGCAAAGGAATTCAAGGCATCGTGCATTGATAAGGGCAAAGTGCTCTTTTATCCGGGTAGTGATCTCCGCAAGTTGTGTAAGACGTTGGATTATACACTGTATAAGAGTGATTCTTCCACTGATTTGGATAAAGATCCGCTTCCTGATGATGGCGGTGATGATAATCAGGGAGGTTCCGGCAGCGGGGAAGCTCCGGACCCGGCAGCATAATCAACCGATTGTTGACTGGTTCTTGAGTTCATAATGTATCAGTAGTATTTATTCTTTAATTCAAATTTATATGAAAAAGCAACTTTGGAAAAACATTCTCCAGTTTATCGTAACTATCGCGACTTCGATCATTTCGGCTATCGGTGTAACGTCCTGCGTGGGACATTAATCTCCTGCTGACCGATATGGAAAATTCAGAAGAAAACTATCTCCCACGTGAGATTAAGTTGTTGGTGATTCATTGCAGCGCGACGCGCTGCAATGTTTCCTTCACCGTAGAGCAGCTTCGACAATGTCACCTGCAACGAGGTTTCAAGGATATAGGGTATCATTTTTACATCACCCGTAATGGAGAACTTCACCATTGTCGCCCGGTATCGGAGCCCGGTGCGCATGTGCGAGGTTTCAACCGGCATAGTATTGGAATTTGCTATGAAGGTGGGTTGGATGAAGAAGGTCGTCCGGCGGATACGAGAACACAGGCGCAGCGCTTCGCGCTACTTGACTTGTTGACGATTCTCAAACATCAGTATCCGGATGCGCAAATCCTGGGACATTATCAACTTAGTGCTTCGATTCATAAGGCTTGTCCCTGTTTTGACAGTCGAAAAGAGTATATGAATATATAAAAAGAACTACGGGAGCTCGCGAAAGTGCAGTCTCCCGTAGTTCTTTTTTATGTTTATATCATTTACAGTTCCCCCGGCTTTCCCAAGTAATAGGTAATAAGCCGCACTTCTCTCACAGAAAATGCCTTTGTCTTCGGATGAAAGTCAGTAGACAGTATCTCATTCATCAATGGCTTGCATCTCCGCATCCACCTCCGGAGTTTATTGACTGAAGCACGAATCGTCAAATCAGGAAAATACATCTGGGCTAACTCTTGTTTATTATAACATTTCACTACAAAGTCTGAATGTTCCATCGTTTCTTTATTACTGTTTTCTATGCTATAAAGTTACAAATATTTCAACATATAAACAAAGAAAACTGATATTATTATCCAGTACAATGAAAGTAAAAAAAATATCAACGATCTTCACAGACAGTTGATATAGTGGGAAATTCACATCGGCTTTAACCTCCGATGTCAGGGCGTAGATTAGAAATGCGCCGTCGCGCTATTTCTAATCCACAATGTAGGAGAATCATGCCTTTACAGCATGAAGCTAGGGACCTACATTTTTTCATCTCACATACGAAACACTCACGTGTTTATTACATCTCAACATTTTATTTTATACCATTTCTTGTCTAACATTCATATACTAATTCATTTGATACTCATTTTTAATGATAATCACAATATATTTTATATGATAGGACTGTACATTTTGTAGTTCCCAATAATTGAAGAATTTTATAAAGAAAATGATTGATAAATAGCTTCTAATTCTTTAATTCTATTAGTTATCAGAAACTTCTTTTCAAAAAGAGTTCGTGAATTTTCTCCGTACCAGTCTCTTTTCTGTCTATCTTCTACCAATTCACATATGGCCTTCAAAAAAGACTCTTTCTTAAAAGGAAGTAATCTTCCATTATACCCATCCTCTACACAATCTCTATTCCCAACCACATCAGATGCAACTATTGCTTTCCCTAAAGACATAGCTTCAATCACTGCCAAAGGTAACCCTTCATATCGGGCTACAGTCAGGTAAAACATTGAGTTCTTTACGCATTCCAATGTTTCCTTATGGCTAAGCCATGGAGACAATTCTATTACTTTATCCAAACCATATTCAGCAATCTTTACTTTCATCCTATCCAGCTCTGGTGAATAATAACCTACTCCCAATAAACAGAATCCCACCTCTGGATGTAAAGTATGAACCTCTTTCACCACTTCTACTAAAAAAATAGGATTCTTCTGATATGATGGTCTCCCTATATAACAAATATATTTGTCCAGTCTCATTTTTTTTTCAATTCATTTATAGCATCAGGCACAGCATTATTCCAAACAAAAGCCCTATCTTTTTTATAATGCACCATATTCACTCCCATTATTTTTTCAGACTCTGAGCAAGCCAGAAGACGAGCATTAAACTTCGTGATACATTCAATAAACAAAAAGATATTTCTTTTTACCACGGATTGTGCACTTAAAAAAGAAAAAGCATGAGGTGTATAAAAAGTTCTCGTATGAGTCAAGAATCCAGCTGCCCGCCCAACAATTCCACCTTTAGCACTATGACAATGAATCAAGTCAGGACGTTCTTTCTTTATGATTCTCACAGTCTGCACAATAGCCTTTAAATCATTCCACAAATTTAAATCCCGATAAAGTTTTATTCTATACTCCTTTATTTCTCTTCCATATTTCTCTATCGGTTTGTTATTATCCTTATCTCCATGAACAATAACATATTCATAACCACTTTCTGCATATACAATAGAGTTTCGGATATAAATATCCAGTCCACCGATCATTTGACCAACATGTAAAATTTTCATAATTCTATTTCGAACTGTTTCTTATTTACAAATCGAGCCAAATATCGAAATGTATTTCTTGTAAATTTCATCATTAGAGAACTTCACTGCAAGCTTTTTGAAACCATTTTTCCCCATAGTTTTTCTTAGCTCATCATTTCCTAAAAGTTTCTCCAAAGCTTGCCGTAAGGCCACAATATCTAAAGCTGGTACAATAATACCATCTACTCCATCTTCTATATATTCAGGGAAACAGCCTGTATTTGTTGCTACCACTGGCTTTTCATAATAGAACACACTCTGTACCGTCTGCGTACCTGTGGCATCTCTATAAGGTAATACTATTACTTTACTTCGTTGAATCAATCCTGCCAACTCATTATCAGGCACATATTTATTAACATGTTCAAAGTTTGACGGCAGCGAATCTATTCCAAAAATTTGACTTATATCCCCTTTTCCAGCAATCATGAATTTCACATTCTTCATCTGCTTTCCCGCTTCTACTAATATATCAAGACCTTTATAATATTCTATTCTACCGAAAAATAACACATCTATATCTAAAATCTTATTTTCATTTTTAGGATATACCAAATTCTCAATTAAACCCAAATAATTCACTGCTATTTTTTTTTCATCCTTTATCAGCCCAAGTCGCAGTATATCATTTTTCATAAAATGACATGATACAATTATTTTTGCGCTATATTTAAAATAATCTTTGTATTGAGCCTTCAAAAGATAAGCATCCAATTGTCTAACACCCGAATGAAGAATATGATCATGAACAAAAGAAATAATTTTTTTATGGTCTACTATTCTATAGATGAATCTGTTCACTGGATGCGGACTATGAATGAAACACACATCAAAATCGAGAGAATGAACATACTTATAAATACAATAGTATGACAATGGATTTACGAAATCTAAAGGTTTTTTTCTATCAAAAGGGATGTTGCATATATTCTTCGTTCCTAATAGTTCATACCCAATATTTTTATTAGTCACAACAAATACTTCATGCTCTTTTGAAAAGAATTTTGTTAGCAAGAAAAAATTATCCCCCATTGCACCATTAACAGAAAAAGAAACAACAAGTATTCTCATCACTACTACAAATCTTTTTATTATTTATTCAATCTTGAGTAACAATTTTATCAATCCTTTTGGGATTATGCTCTTTAGCATATTGCTTAACCTAAAGCGTAATACCGCCTTCCAATAATAACAATAAGCCTCCCACCTTCCATATCCATTTGTCTTATGAATCTGCAGTACTTCCTTCTTCGATTCTATAAAATGTGAGAAACTAGCACCTGCATCAATCCTCACTCTCGAAACATAATATTTCAAATAATAAAATCGTTCCCCTGCGAGATAAATTGAAAGTAGAAAATCATAATCAGACGCAAGCTTATATTTAAGAGAATACTTTTTCCCCTTCATCAAATCAGTTCGAATGAACACACTTTGATGTGAGAAAGCCATCATATAACGCATACTTTTCAACCCCAAAGCTTTCACTGGTCTATCTCCTATAGCATAACGGAGAATCGTATCACCATAATAGACAGCATAGTTTTTATGAGTTTTTACAACAAAAACAAAACGTTCTACTACCTTATTATCAACAAACTCATCGTCCGCATTCATAAAAAGAACCCACTCTCCAGTGGCATTATTGATAGCTTTATTCATAGCATCATATATACCATTATCCGGCTCTGATAACCAAAAAGCTATCCTGCTTTCGTATTTCTTTATAATTGCTAAGGTACCATCTGTACTTTTTCCATCTATAATTATATATTCTATATTTTCATAAGTCTGACTAAGTACAGACAATATAGTTCTTTGTATGGCAGATACAGCATTATAACAAACTGTTATTATTGAGACACGAGGAAGGTTATTATTCATATTTGAGTATGTAAAATCTTATTTCTTCTTTTTATACATCTTATATGCCTCTTTCAGCATGTCCTCATCACTATACTGTGGATGCCAATCTAGATCTTTTTCAGTTTCCTGAATATCCAGAACATACTCTTCGTCCGCAATCATAAACTGTTCTGGATACATTAATGTAAAACCATATTTATCTAATAATCCTAACACTAACTTTACGAGTTTACCAGACGTTGGAATTACTATAGAATGTTTATCCGCTGACGTAACAACCCCCTGCAATAGGGTACGAATATCAGGCGGATTCTTAGAGCCTAAGTTATATTCTTTGTTAGGTAATCCTTTGTCTATAGCGCAAAGAATAGCGCTAACGCAATCAAATACTGAAATCATTTGGTAATGATTCTTGCCATTACCAATTGTTGGTACTGGTAAATTCATATCAATTAACTTAAATAACTTTACTAAAATACCTAGGCGGCCTGGTCCATTGATCATACGAGGGCGGAAAATAGTAATATTCATACCTTTTTGTCGATATTCCCGACAGATTTCTTCACACGCTTTTTTACTTTGTCCATAAGGACCAAAAGGATTTTGCGGGTGTTTTATATCCACTGGAAGATATTGTGGCTTACCATACGTCATATCAGTAGTAAACATCAAATAGCGCATACAATTCTTTTCTTCCATCACTTCTAGAATGTTCTTAGTACCAACATAATTAGTACTGTAAAAATATTCTTTACGATTTTTTGGAACCTTAGTGTGATACTGATTCGCCGCCAGATTGATTACCAAATCATCGGGCATTATATCAATCTTACGTATAGCAGACTTATCACGAATGTCTACATTTATAAACTTGGCTTTCTTATTAATACGTTCATCAAGTGTAGAAAGGATATCACCAACTACCACATTCTCCCCACGCTCAATCAGCGCATTGCTCAAGTAACGCCCAACGAAACCATCTCCTCCAAAAATATAATACTTCATTACTATTTTAACTTCTTGAAATTAAATACACACCAATACAAATAATTACAATACCAACAATCCGAATTACCGAGAGTGCTTCACCAAAGAAGTAATATCCCACCACTGCCGCTACAACATATCCTACACTTAAGAATGGATAAGCAAAACTAACTTCTACTTTTGAAAGAACCGCCATCCAAAGAAAAATACTAAGTGCATAGCAAATCATAGCTCCCCAAAGCCAAAGATTTGTTATCATCGCACCTATATTTGTAATCATATTACTCATTCCCGTTTCTCCCACAAGCAACATACCTTTGCGAATGCACAGTTGTGCAGTACAATTCAGTAAAACACTGACTAAAATCAGTATGATATTCATATTATTATAATATATAAATGATATAAATTTGTTTTAGTAAATTTAAACAACAGACATTATTAGACATAAACTTCATTTATAAGACAATACTATTTAAATGTTCATCGTATCATTATGCCTCTATCAGCAAACTCCAAAATTTCCTTGTCACCACGACTATCCCCATAAGCATATAAAAAATATTTTCTTCTATCAGGTTCTATTTCCAATAAACGATTTACTTTCTCGGGACCATAACAATTTTTCGTCAAGAAACGTCCAGTCAGTTTTCCACCAGGATCAACTTCAACTTTAGTTCCTATAGTAGCAGTTACTCCCAAACGCGAGCAACAGAATGGGCGGACCCAATCATCTATGCTAGCACTTATCACATACACTTTATCACCATTTTTCAAATGATTCTTTAATTTATCGACAGTCGATTCACGCTCTATTTTTTCCACTTCATCAGCAAAAATTTCTCCCCATCGTTGGAATTCCTTATAATCCATGCCACCAAAAAAATATGAGAAAAGAGCTTGTTTGACCTTCCAATTAGGATACAACCTTAACTTAAATGCTATTAATAAAGGGGAGTACAACAAGAAACCCACCATAAAAGCCCAATATCCTTTTGTAAAAAGAATAAAATACAGTAAAGTGTCTTTATTTGTAATTGTACCATCAAAATCAAATACGGCAATATTTTTCTTTCCCTCTAGCATACTCATCACAAATAGATTAGGACAAAAAAAGTCAAAAGCCAGCCAAGGATAGACAATTGAATAAACCGATCATACATCAGGATTTTGGTAGGACTCCCACTTTTCACATCCACAATTGTCAGTTGCATATAACGTAATAATCCAATTAATACAAATATTGATGTTACATACAAATAAGAGGTATGCATTCGTTCCTGTACTTCAGGTGATACCGTATACATAATATAACATACCATTGTAACAGCTGAAACTATTGTAATAGCTTGATTCATAAACTGCAAGTTATATCGATTAATATTGCAACGGACCTTTACCCCACTTTCCTCATACATAACAACGTCATCTCTACGTTTAGCAAAAGCAAGAAATAAAGCGAGAAGAAATGTCATCAACACAATCCATTGAGAAATCCCAATGCCAGTAGCGATCCCACCTACCCATATACGCAATACAAAACCTATTGCTATAATGAACACATCTATCAAAGCAACTCGTTTCAATCTAATACAATAAGCAATATTCATTATAAAATAAAACATGATAATACTTATCACTTTCCAAGCAATTTCATCAGTAAGCAAAAAACATATTACTATAGAAAGAGTAAACATCACCATCATTAGTATATATCCAACAAACACTGATACTCTTCCATTTGCTATAGGACGTAGCCTTTTCTTAGGATGTAAGCGATCCGAGTCACGATCATAAATATCATTAAAACAATAAATACTGCTAGCTATAAAGCAATAGGCAAAAAAAACTTTTAGAGATGTGAACATATAAGACAAGTCCATAATATGTCCGCCAAAAAATAATGGCAAGAAAATAAATAAATTCTTTAGCCATTGCTGTGGCCTAATTAGCCTCAATAAATTCATAAATAGAACATACATATAGTATAAAATTACTTAATCAAAAACTTGGTAACCCATCCCTTTTTTGCTTTGTCCAACTCTTCTCTATTGACATATATTGGAATACTTTTTTGAAAAGGAATTTCTTCATAATCTATTGCGTCTTCTCCAATTTCCGTTGGATCATACCTTATGATTTCATCTTTAAAAACTTTATAATTGAAACTCCAATTTTTACTTCTAAAGTATTGCGGACTCGTTTGCTGTATAGCTTTTACATAATATTCCGTCACACATTTATTAAGAATTGAATATCCTAAAGAAATCGTCATAGCCATACTTACATTCAGCACAAGTAACACATACACTAATCGTCTCAACCATTTCCCAATATTATATTTAAGTCCTGCATATTCAGTATATAATAGAATCACAATAGGGAGGATATAGAAAAAAGGTACATACCTATATGAACTTCCCATTGGAAGTATCAGTAAAGATGATAACAACACACCTATAGAAATACAGGTATTCCTATATATTGAACTCTTTTTAGATATAGCATACAATATAAAAGAAAGTAATAAAACATCCACAAATACAATTCCACCTCCCCCTATTCTAGCACCAGGAGAACCGGCACTCATTATATTATTCTCTGTTACAATATATGGTGGAATATATTTTCCATCAAGAATATTGCTAGGACGAGAAGTATAGCTATATAATATTTGTATAATACGGTTTTTCTTTTGCAAAAATTGTGGTTGAGCACCATCATTTAGATATTCAGTCTCCTTATCTCCAATTCCAAGAGGATAAATAGGATTACAATGATCGATGGTATTAGTAATATATGGATTAAAACCTGAAGTTAGAATAGTAAGAACTACAGCCCCCAAAGCCACCGCTATAATTCTATTCATTAATCTATATTTTTTCTGTACAAAAAGAAATATTAAAAAGACAAAAGTAAAAAATCCAGCCCAAAATAACATATTAAATTTTGTACTTCCAGCTAAAATGATTGCTGCAGTCATTAATAAATAATCTAAAATAGCTTTTCTACTGTAAATTCCATATAAAGCGACAATAAGCCAAACAACAGTAAAGTACCCACATAGATCTATATAATATGAAAATACTTGTGTTGCAAAAATGGGAGGTAAAGCTAAACAAAGAGTATAAAATAATTTTTTTCTAAAATCTAATGTCCTCCCCACTACACTCCTACCCCAAAAATCATGAATAAGAAAAAGAGAAGATAATCCTAGTAGCCAAGAGACAGCCTTTCCTGATTCTAAATTTCCTGTCATAGCTACAATTGTTGCCGAAACAGTCTCCATTCCTTTACAATAATGATCTATCCATATATTCATTTCCCAGTTTTCTGATATTATTGTATTGTGACTATCATAAATAGGATTCCATCCATGAGACAAAGCGTAAATCATAGGTTGATGATAAGCTTGTCCGTCATAACTGCCGTCAGGAATGATAGCTGATAGTAAGATTACAAACAACATTAAAAGTAAGCTAATACTTACATCTTTGATTATATTCTTCCTAAAGCAATGCAGGATAACAACACTTAATATAAACGCAACAGGAAAATGAATAGCACTGATATGCCAACCTATCAGCCAAGACACCCCAGACAAAAGCAAAGTATTGAGTATTGTAAAGATTTGAATATATCCAATATTACACACTTTCATTATTTTCTATTTTTGCATTTACATTAATACGTTGATAGTTCAAAAAATTTAAGATAAATAGATAAGTAATAGGTAAATCCACAAAGTTCTCATTGCATTCTATTAAAATAAATATAAGTAGAACAAGAATTGTTGGAACGCCTAATTGCATCCGTTTAATACCTCTATAAGCAAAACAAAGAAATATCACTAACCATAGCAACCCCAATGATGCAGAGTTATTTACTAAACCAATACATCCGCCAGCATTCCCATAATTTCGTTTCTCAAAGTTTCTTGTAGCAATGCCATATCCCCAAATCGGTTGTTCTAATGTCATTTCAAATTGAGTAATCAAATCACGAGTACGAGTCACTTTAGATATGTGCTCCTCTCCTGCATCATTTGCTGCTATTTTTCTTGCAACCACGGGAGAATTTATCATCATAATACATAACCCAAATATCAACAACATAGCTATAGGATAAAACCCCTTATGCATCTTACCATATTTTGAGAAGAAAATAACCAATGAAGCTATTCCCAAAAAAGCAATATAGGCCATTGTAGACAGAGTTGTAAGAAGTGTGACTACAATAACTAACATTTGCCATTTTTCTTTTCGATTCAACATCCCCTCTTTTATTTCAGGAATGAACAATATAAAAGCAAAATTTAAGAAATATTGATATGCACCTGGTTCATGGAATAAACCAGCATTCCGATGAAATAAATAATCCCACCCAACACAATGAAAAAAAAATTCTAAATACTGCCCCTCTTCTCCAGATCTACTGACTATTTGAGGAGTAAATAATTCCATTTCAACCCCTCCAAAAACTATCAGACTAAATATAGCTAATACTGTCAAAATATTTAAATAAATCCTTTTAAAGATATAAAATGGATAGCGACAAATTATAACAAAAGAAAACATCAAATTAAACAGCCAAGACACCCAGCTATGATTCAATACATCTGTATGTATAACAAACCGATTTACAAAGATTATTCCTCCATATATCAAACAATATATGAACCCTAAAGTATGCAGACGATGTTTATTTACGGTATGCTTATCATAATAAAGGTAAAATAGTGAAGTTAACAACATTACAATAAATGCTGGAACATATGACTTATGAGCAAATGAATATGACCCAGACCCTAATATTATGACTAAAACTCCCCAATAATCGACTAATGTTTTACGGTTAATTCGCATCACTCATATAAATATATTACCCTCATTTATCATCCCCAATATTAATAAACACTTTCTAATTAGAATATAAATAAGAATCTTAAACTAATTATTAAATACAACAATGTAAACATGAAGAAATCATCTATCAAAAAAAGAAAATACTAGGCTTTATTTTTACTAAAAAAATATTGTTGCCTCATTTTTATAAGATCCCTATTATTGCATCTTTTACTCATCCACGGATAATTATGGCAATTCTTAATTACTTTTTTGGCATATTCATCCGTAGTCATTATAAATTTAGCAGGAACTCCTCCCCATACTTCCCCAGATGGAATATGCTTAGTAACTATACTACCTGCAGCAACTATAGAGTTTGCACCAACAGAGGTATTAGGTAAAAGTATTGAATATGCCCCTACAAAACAGTTCTCAAAAAGTTCAATACTACCGACTTTATCCACTTCTGATAATGAAATCCCCAAATACTGTGCTATATTAAAGCAACTTACATCATGATTTATAAACCTTACATTTGCAGCACAAATTACATTATCATGAATACTAACTAAATATGGTTCTGGTATACTACACGAATATAACTGCACATTTCTACCAAGATAATGAAACTTACTCCTCATAAGCTCAGCTGCACCATGTGGACTTACCATTTTAGACATAATTTTAAAACAAAGGTCTTGCATTCTTCGGAAAAACATACATTCTTTTTTATTAATAAGTATTCTCTAATCTTCAACTCATACAAATAAAAAGCTCAAGGATCCTATATCATCAACTATTACACTTTAAAAAGATTAGAATTCCATTCTTTTTTATTCCTATAGTAAAATCATCAATATTCATATCAAGATACTAGTAGAATGGTACATATTCCCCAGTCATTTCATATTTTAAATTCTTATTTCGTTCCCCAATTTTTTTGGCTGGAACTCCTGCAACAATAGTATAAGGCTCTATAGACTTCGTGACTACTGCACCTGCTGCCACTACTGCTCCTTCTCCAATCTCCACACTATGAAGAATTAAGGCATTGGGACCTATCCAAACACGATTACCTATTTTAACAGGAGTTTTCGTTTGTGTATCACAACGAAAAAATGAATCTCGGTGGTCGTGCTGTTCTGTCCAAATAGACACATTAGAAGATAAATTTACGTTTTCACCTATTTCAATGCCATTTCTCCCATCCAATATGGCCCGGTCTCCAATAATACTTCCACATCCTATTCTTATTTTATAGGGTTCTCTCATTTCAGTACCATAATATATTACGACTTTCGGTGCCATATCTACACAATATACATTACGATAAACAAAGTTACGAAAATGATGGGATGGTACTTGTGATACCCGGTAATCATAATAACGCATAAATCCACCCAAATAGCGTTTCAACAGATAAAGAGAAGAGTGTTTATTCTTTATTACATCGTTTTGACTGTCCACCCCTCCCAATTTATATTTTCTTTTTATCTTATATGATAAAAAGACTATTAGTGATGTCAGCACAACAAAAGTAGTATTGCATATCAATAAGAGAACTAACAACTGAAATACCAATAAATAAACCATACATCATTATATTTTAGCAATTCATCAAAACTATATATCATTAAAATGCTCTTCATCTGCAAATCTCCCATATTAACATAGCACATATAGCTAGATATGTCCATTAAAAGAAAGCTTTCAACTTATATATAAAAAAGTCTAATAATCGCATTACAAATAATACAGAATAACGAGGAAAATAAATAAAAGAGCGAAACTTAAATGTTTTAAGTAGAAGTGATAAATACCCATTACAATAGTTGTTTGCATAATTAAAATAGAACTCCTTAATGTTATCATAAGCAATATCCAAAGGTAACATTTGCTTTGATTCATAATTACCAGTCAATAAATCATTAAGTTTTTTATCAAACTCTTGGGAATTAATTACTGCACAACGCAATCTTTGTCCCTCTGATTTTCTATACAAAGGATCATTACATAATTCCTTAGCATATGCAAATAGTGTATCTAAATCATTTTTGGCAATCGGTGCTTCATTATGATAATTAACAATGCCATCCACCTCATCCAACTCTACTCTCTTTTTTGCATAAGCCAAAATTGGTTTACCAAAAGCAGCTGCATATTGACACATTAGACCTCCAGACAAAGGATATGTACCATAATATATATCACAGTTTCTAAAAAGTTGAGATATATCCTTTCTATATTTAGATGTATATACGCGCTCCCCATTCTTCATTCTAAGGATACGTTTTTTTATCTCCCTTAATGATGTAGATGCAAGAAAGACAATCGAATTTGGGTTATCATCTAAAACTTTATCCATGATGTCAAAGAATAAATTCTCCTCATCTAACATTTTATACTCTGTCCCTCCTGTAAAAATCACAACTTTCCCTGTTCGATCAAAAGGGAATCCTTGAAAAGGTATATCGTCGGATATGATAGGATAATAAGGTAAATAAAGCAATTGACTCAACTTCACCCCACGTCTATCTACCGAAACTGAAGCTCCATATGGTCTAAATTCTATCAAATAATCAAGCATTGATTTACCAATCCAAAATGTGTGATCATTAAAATTAATATTATAACATGGGCATTGCTTAGCAGCCATGACAGCAATTATTAACCGTGCATCCCATGGCCATACATGAGTCAATATTTTCGTTGGATTAAAATTACGGATTTCTCTCGCCACCTCCTCCGTTGTATCCATTAAAGATCTTGACTCCTCAATTATTTTAATGGTAATATTTTCTTTATCTTGCAAATAGGTTGGAATTTCTGTAGAACCAATTCTAACCCCATTAATTTGAACAATACGATTTAATACGATTATTAAAACAGGAACTCCGACCTTGGCCAATGCTTTACTATATTGTTGAGTCACTTCCCCTCCATTTATAGTTCTGTTACAAACAAGCACGATACGTTCTTCTCCATTATTTACCGTGAATCTATCCTGCAGCAAACGTTCTTTTATACTACAAGATATATTTTGCAGAAGAAACTCCAAATCTTCATCAACATATTTAAAATTATAATTATAAGCCCATTGTGCAGCTACTTCTATATAACAAATACTCTGTTCCAAATGCCCACTTTGCATCTTATCAGAAGCTTTTTGTTTTATTATCTCAAAAATGTCTATTACTTGCCTTTCTGTCAATGTACCCTTTTTCATAATCTATGCCACTTTAGCATTCTATTCTGTTCACAAATAATCTAAACTTATTTAAACTATCAGTTTATCTAGTTTTCTATATAGTTATGAAGTATATACTTTAGTTTTGATTTTCAACGACAAAACAATCTACGTTCTCAACACTACAAATTAATATTAAAATAAAAGAGAATTTATAATCTTACATTATCTCTATTATTGCCTCATAATACCCTATAAACAATAATTTTCCTAAATATGACAACCATGCAAACCGTATATATTACATAGTTCACAAAATATGCTTGTGTTATCCCAACCACTCCATTTAGATTCATAAACAAATATCCTAATACCACGAATAAACCAGAAAATACGACTTCAGTTGCAATAAATGTTTTAGTCATAGATTTTGCTACCATCAAAAAAGCTAACAACCAACTAGATATTTTAAAAAAGTCTCCTAATAATTGCCAAATAAACAAGCTCTCCATCGGATAAAAATCTGGAGAAAAAAGTATCATAACAACAAAATGTCTCAATAAATATACAAGAGTTAACCCCGATAATAATATAGGAATAATGACTTTGTAACACTTGAATATTTCATACCGTAATTCCGAAATTTCCTTTATCTCTGATAAACGAGGTAAGTAGTAAATACTAAAAGAGGTGGTTATCACCATTAAGTATACGTTTGAAATACGATTCATTGCTTCCCACCATCCAGCTTCTGTCATAGATATTTCAGAAATAACATATCCACGTAATAACATTTGGCTAACCGGAACAACTGATAATGAGACTAATGTCATAGCTGAATAATTCAGGAAACGTCGAAGCATCTTCCTATCTAACCTCTCTCTATAATAGATGACAGATAGCCATGGAGCTTTCCTACATATCCAAAATGTAATAAAAAACACCACACTCTGATAAGAAACGGCACTAATCAATGCACCTTTCAATCCCATAGAAAAAACAAAACATATAGTAAAAAGTAATCCAACTATAGTCCCTGATATATTCACAATCACATATCTTTTAAACTCTTTATATCCATTTAGGATAGAAATTAATAGAGTATTCAGAGTGTATAGAAATATTGTAAAACCAAAAATTAAGAATACATATCCATATTCATCAGAAAGCATTACCAAACGACTGAGTTGATTATGTAAAATTATTAACCCTAAACTCACTATAAAAGTGAAAAATAAAGTTATCTGTAAAGCATTGGATAGAATTTTTTTTATTGCAGATTCATCTTCTTTATATTCTGCTACATATTTCGTTATTCCACTATTAATTCCGCCATTAGCTACTCCCAATAAGATAGTTGAAAAATTATTCAATTGACCTAATAGAGCAATCCCACATGGACCTATAATAGAAGCCACAACTTTTACGCTTATTAATCCTGTAAGCATACGCACTAAGGTAGATATAGCATTAAATGAAAACACTTTTACTATATCCTCTTTCGCTGTACGTTTAGCAAAAGAGGCAAACTTATATATCATTCCCACTTGTTCAGTAAATCAACAATAGTTTTTATCTCCATATTCATCATTATTGGGCTTAATGGCAAACTAAGTTCTTCATTATGGATTTGTTCCGTAATAGGGTACGAAAGTTTGTTCCACTCCTTAAAGCACTCTTGTTTATGAGGAGGTATAGGATAATGAATAATAGTCTGTACACCATTGTCAGCTAAATACTTCTGCAATTCATTACGTTTTTTTACACGAATAGTAAAAATATGGAATGCATGAGTATCCCAGTCTTTTATTATTGGAGTAATAATTGCTGGATTAGTTATATGATCAATATAATATCTTGCAAATTCCTTACGAATAGCTAAATCTTCATCCAAATGCTTTAATTTCACATTTAGCACAGCTGCTTGTATCTCATCCAATCGACTATTGCGTCCACAATATTTGAATACATATTTTTTATGTGAACCATAGTTAGCAATCGCACGAATCACCTTTGCTAATTCCTCGTCGTTAGTTGTTACTGCACCAGCATCTCCTAATGCCCCCAAATTCTTACCTGGATAAAAACTATGCCCAGCAGCATCTCCTAATGAACCTGTCTTTCTACTCTGATATATACAACCATGAGCTTGAGCATTATCTTCCACCAACTTAAGATGATATTTATTACAAATATCCCCTATTTTATCAGTATAGGCACATTGGCCATAAAGATGAACAATTAAGATACCTTTTGTGCGCTCTGTTATAAATGCTTCTATTTTGGAGTCATCTATTTGATAAGTCTCAATATTAGGTTCTACCAAAATAGGGATTAACCCATTCTCTGATATCGCTAAAATAGAGGCAATATAAGTATTAGCAGGAACTATTATTTCGTCACCAGGATGCATTACCCCCATTTCTATATAAGCACGAAATATCCAAACTAATGCATCTAACCCATTTGCACAACCTACGGTATATTTAGTCCCAATATACTGGGAATAATTTACCTCAAAATCTTCATTTTCCTTCCCTTGAAGATACCAGCCTGAATCAATAACACGACTAACCGCTTCATGTATTTCAACAGAATATCTTTCTGTTATTTTTTGTAAATCTAAAAATTTAATCATAAGCTAATTTTTTTATTTCACTATCTGAAAAATTTCGAATCAGTTTTGCCGGTGTTCCGCCAACTATTGAAAAATCAGGAAATGAAGTTGTTACAAAGCTACCAGCTGCAACAACACAAAATTTGCCCAATATAACCCCTGGCATAATAATTGCCGATGCACCAATCCATGAATGATCTCCAATAGAGACTTCTTTTTTATATATTGGATAAATTTTTTGCATTTCACTACTAGCATTTGGACCTGAATCTACCATAATATTAACATTTTGAGCAAAACTTACATATTTTCCTATTGTTAACTTTGCAGAAAATCCATTTAAGATACAATTCATCCCAATATAGGTATTAGCTCCAATTTCTAATAAATTATTAGGACCACCATATGCAGATACATGCTTGGCTATTCTTACATTATTTCCTATAATTATATTATTAATCGACGATGAGGGGTCTAATTGCACATTTTCACCTAGCATAATATTAGCATAAACCATCTTTGAAATATTTTAGTAAAGTTATCATATAATCCAAATGAAACATATCGAGTTGTTGATGGACTGGGATATAAAATGCACTTTTACCATAAAAAACACTTGATTCAACACCATTGTTTTGCATAAAAATCTTCAGTGAATTATAGTCTATATTATCCTCCCATTTAAATAAAAAGACACCTGGAATGCTCTTCTTCTCCAATAAAAAAAACGGAGAGATCCCTATATATGAAAGCTTTTCAGACAAATATGTATAATTAAATAAACGCCGTTCAGCAATATAATCTATTAATGGTATATTTCTTGAAAGATTCTTTAAAATATAATCTTGATAACGTGATGGTATCATATTATCAGAAGGAAATTGCATTTTATTTGAGACTAAAACACCTCCTATTTGCATTGGAAAAATTTTAGGTAAGCTATATATTACAAAATCACCTATTTTTCCTATCAGTGAATGTTTATCTTTAGAAATAAAAGAATGTGCACAATCTTCAATAATCGGTATATTATATTTTTTCAATTCATTTAATCTCTCACAAGGATACCCAAACTCATGATTAATAAAAATAATCTTAGTCCGTTCTGTTATTTCTCTAGACCATAAACAATATTTCTCTATTTCTCTAGTAACACAGCTACTTATATAATAATTACCAGATGTCGTTAATATCGTTACAACATCATCATGAACTAGATCGTAATATGACAAAGCCAAAGAAATTGCATCACGTGCTTTTATAGTCAATAAATATTCCCCAAATCTTTCACGCAAATATTCTTTAGCAATCTCTATATCTACATTTAAACGATTCAAATCCTTCTCGATGAAAGGAGAAATCCGAATGGTTGGAGTTACTTCAACAGTAGGATTAATGATAAAGCCATCATAAATATCAATCTTCATAGTTCATATTCATAAATATCATAAATAACTCCCCGCCCCCCGAAGCCTTCCTTCTGAAAAATCAAGGCTTCATTCAAATACTCACCATTATTTTCTGTTGACTGACCAAAATCAAAATATTCGCAAGTTGCATATTGTGTATTAATCAAATAATCAAAAAGCAAGTCTAAAGCCCCAACCTCTTTACCTTCTAAACTGGCTGAAATATACTGTGTATGAACAATATGCCCCATTAGATACAATAAGGTTCCCCCTATTGCACGTTCTCCTTGAAAAGCTAAATATAGAACTATATTCTCCGGAAAACGAGATTTTAATAATTGCATTTCCTGAAGTGTATGAACAGGTCTCACACCATATCTATTTTTCAGATTTGTATTTAATATATCCCAAAATAATTCTAAATGATCGCTTTCTTCTATTCTTATTTCATTCTTCAAAGCTTTGCGAATACCAGACCTACGAGATTCTATAAATTTCACTTTATTACTTAGAAAGATTGTTGAAGAAATATTTCGAGCAATTAATCTACATCCAGGAATTCTAAATAAAGCATATAGGTCTTCTTGCGCTGGCAATTTATGATAAATATATGGAATTGCCTTATAAATGACTTTCACAATCCCCTTTTCTTTCAAATAATAATTAACAGCATCCAAAACTTCTATTAAATCCGAAACTGTTACTTTAGAATTTATAATAAAACCACCATAAGTCAATCCTTGATGAGAATATAGAATGTTATCGACTTTGTTTGCCGGTAAAAGACAATAAAGTTTAGAATTTCGATATATCATTAAGGAAAAATCCTGAAATCGCTCTGAATGGTAATCCATATAATTTCTGTCGAACAAAAAAGTCCCATTCTTTGAATTATGGACATACTGATTCCAAACTTGTATACAATCTGGTTTATATTGTTGTATTTCAATCATAGCGCATTTTTATATACTAAATAATCATCATAATTTCTTATATAATCTTTCTCATTATAAGTATCGGAAGCTAATACCAAACAAATAGATCCTGAAGAAAAACCCTGTTCAGAAGCCCATATTCCAGGGGGAATATGTAATCCATAAAAAGGACGATTCAGTAATACAGTACGCTTATTTACTCCATCATCAAGTACTACCTCAAAACTACCACTACCAGCAATAAGAAATTGATGACATTCTCTGTGAGCATGTGCTCCACGAGCTTCTCCACCAGGTATATCATAGCTATAAAACACACGTTTTATCTCAAAAGGAACATTCAAACCTCCATGAATAGGGGTTATATTTCCCGCACGATTCTCTATTTTAGGAAGTTCTATGATAGAACAATCATATACTGTTGACTTAGCCATTAAATACTTTCTTAAATTGTTCATAATCATATATATAATCATCTGCATTAAAAGGAGTAGATGATAATATTAAAGCAAGTGAATTTGTCGAAAAATTTTCCATTTTCCGCCAAAATCCTTTCGGTACATATAATCCATAATAAGAACGATTTAGATGAAAAATATTTTGTTCTTTCCCATCATCAAGAAGTACATCAAAACTTCCAGAGAGAGCTACTATAAACTCTTGATTTTCTCTATAAGCATGACCTCCGCGTTTTTCTCCTCCAGGAACATCATAAATCCAATATGTACGTTTTATTTTAAATGGTATATGATTTTCTTCCTCTATAATAGAAAGATTACCTCGTCTATCTAAAATCTTAGGCAAATCTATAATTCGAGCTTCCATATTTCTATTTTTTACAACATTTTTCTTAGAAAGAAAGACTATTTATATATCTTTCCTTAGTATGCATTTTTTTCTCCAATAAGTGCATTTATTACAGTCTTATAAATAATATATAAGTCAAGTAATAGTGTCCAATGTTCCATATACCAAATATCAGCCTTAACACGACCCTCCATTTGGGACAATTCTCTAGTTTCACCACGAAAGCCATGTGTTTGTGCCCACCCAGTTACTCCAGGCTTGATAAAATGACGTACCATATATTTATCAATTAGCTGTGCATAAATTTCAGTATGAGCTAACATATGAGGACGAGGCCCCACTATTGACATTTCACCCTTAAAAACATTTATAAATTGAGGCAGTTCATCAATGTTATAACGGCGAATGAAATCTCCAAATTTTGTTTTTCGAGGATCATCAATCGTTGCTTGTTTACTATCAGCTTCTTCATTTACTTTCATAGAACGAAATTTATAACACTTGAATTCCACACCATTCAAGCCTGTCCTCATTTGTGTAAAAAAGATAGGTCCAGGAGAAGTTAGTTTAATAATAATCCCCACAATTAGATAAATAAATGGGAAAATAGTAACTAAAAAGAATCCTGACAAAACTATATCAAACACTCGTTTCAATAGACGATTCTCCATTTTACTAAGCGGTTCGTACCGTAAATTAAGAATCGGCATATTTCCTACCATACTATGACAAATACGCCTAGGAAACCCCTTAAAAACATTAGGAACACCATGAAAATAAAGTAAGTGATTCTCGCAATAATTTGTTATAGGAACATTATAACGCCCCTGTTCCACAGACAAAGAACAAAAGATATGCTTTATATCAGTCCTTCCTGCCATAAAATCCGCAAAACAGTCAGGAGTACCTAGATAAGGACACTGTGAGGATAACTCCTCATTAGGGAGAATATCAAAATAGCCGACAACTTCATAGACAGATGCCAAAGAGCTCTCCATTTCCTCATATAGCATCTGCATATTATTACCTCCACCTACAAAAACTGTATAATGTTTATGATTACCTTTAGCACAATAGCTAATTAGCAAATGACGAATAATGATACGATAGATGCTTAAAATAACAAAGAGAATAAAAAAATAAAGAACAAAAAAAAGTGGAGAAATAATAGAAATTCCGCTAAAAGCCATAATACATGCCCAAAAGACTGAAAATATTATAATATTCTTCAATACACGTAACACTAGCTGGTCTGCACGAATCTCTCGACTATTCCAAGCTTTTCCACGAGATACCGAGCATGCCAAATAGCAAAGACTTAGTGAAGTCATCATAAAAGAAGCAGTACAAGAAAAAGGTAAATATATGAATACTTTTTTCCAAAAGAAAAGGAATTGATACAAACTAAAGTTCAGTATGATCAAATCTCCTAAAACAGCAATAAGTTCTACTATTTTATTTATCTGGTTAGTTGATGCCATATCACTTTACTTATTGATCTTAAGCTCGCATATCTTTAAATTTATTCAAAATATCTTTCCCAAATAAATTCCATGGTATGACAATACAAACAGAAAAGAAAACAAAAGCCAAAACATATATTTTCTTACTGGTTCCCGAAGGATTCAATGGTACCACTGCAGGCTCTATAACAGCGAATACAGGTTTCTCCTCCTGAACTTTAGCTCTAGCAACTTGAAGCTGATTTGCAACCTGACTATACACTTGATACGCTAAACTCATATCATTCTGTAATCGCTCCTGTTCAGCACGCGCACTCTGAAATATGATATTGTCATGAGAATCTACATAATTAGCATATTTTCTCTGGGCAGTATAATACTCTTGTTGACGTTCTTTGAAGAGTTTCTCCAAATAAAGACAATCTTCTTTAGCCTTGGATGTACGATAATCTATAATGTACTCTTGCAATTTTCTTACAACAGAATCAGCAACTACCGCAGCTACTTTAGGATTTTGTAAAGTCACAGCAACCGTGGTCATAGATGTTTTCTTATCTACAGAGGCAGTTATCATTTTTTTTAAAGTTTCAATCTTCCTTGACTCTTTCTTAGATAATTCAATTATCCCCTGATTGATTTTATCTGAAGTTACTAATTCGTTATTTTCTTCAACAAACAATGACTTCATTCCACCAATTACCATACCAGGGAATCCAATTACATAATTCCACCATGGAGAAGATTCCTCATCCAAATAAATATTCAATGTCATATTTTCATCTTTCGATACTGATATTTCCATTGTAGAAAGTTCTAATAAAAAAGGAGTAGAAGAAACAATATCGGCAGACAAAGAAGCATTCAATGCATCAGTACCATCACCCATGGCAACTTCATTTCCAAGGAAAGAAGCTGCCAAACCAGATAAACCATTGCCCTTATTACTTCCCATCTCTGGAGAAAGAGTAACTTCAACTGTGTACTGTTTAGGAATACTGATTGCTATAATAATGCCAATTATCAAACCAATACCAGCAACTTTATAGATTATCTTACGAATACCTATAATCTTACGAAGAATATCCATTAGATCAATTTCGATCTCCTCATCTGTATGGTTACTCTGTTTCTGTCTTATTTCTTTTTCAGATTCTCCTTCTATCATAGTGGTATAAGCTGTTATCTTTTATTTTTTGATCAGATTAGCAATAGATGCAACCATCATTCCCAAAGTGCTGAATGTAGTAGCGTAACCTAGAATATTACCCATATTAGTTTTTTTCTTAGCTTTACTAGGCACAATTATCTCACACCCAGGCTCAATCTGCTTCTTGCCACTACCTTTCACTTTAGTTACCTGGCCGTTCATATAAACTATAAATTTCTTACTCTTCTTTGCATTTTCAGAATAACCACCGGCCTGATTCAGGTAATAATCTATATTCTCACCCTCTATATATGAAACTGTATTCGGAACCATTACAGCACCATTAATTGTAACCGTATTATTGTTTTTCGGAATAGAAATCACATCACCTTCACGCAAGACAATATCTGCTGTACTTC
>OGRC01000455.1_pt1 | contig 34051 bp, 32 predicted proteins | sample 1553431 | NCBI WGS metagenome assembly OGRC01 (sample SAMEA2580064, study PRJEB22360) | human gut metagenome | biome: human gut; feature: human-associated habitat; material: faeces | place: Denmark | collected 2008/2010
AATTTTATTTGAAAAAGTTAAAATTTTACGTTTCATTTGATAAGTATTTGATGTAAAATTAGTCATAGGGAATCTCCTTCTTTTTTGTTTAGTAAGGTTTTTGGTTGGTATCTTAATTTTACAGCAAAAAGGATGAAGATTCCTTATATTTTGGGCATTTTTTGAAAGTTGTTTATAAAGATGCAGTAATAATCAGAGGTCTGTGGATAAAACTGCGGAAACTCAAGAATCTAGCGGTAGGATAGTGTAAGTTTATTGTAGGAATTTAATAAGCAGAGATTCCCTAAGATTTGTTTTAGAATCAAAGATGTTTTTACCATTATACACCGTTTCCCATCTCTTACAAACCCCAAATATGATTCTTTAGCGCTGCTATTTTTTGATTTTTGGGTATGGAATACTATATACCGGCATCTCTGCCAGTACTCCAAGCCTTCTTTTATTTGATTCCTCCATGCGAATCATTTTTGTGGATGAATATATAACCTATTCTGCCCCTGCCACCTGTTTTAATTCTTTCTGCTGAAATCGCACCAGTTCCAATATATCTCCGGCATTTTGGCGATATATTCTTAATCGGGACATTTTATCTACTCCTGTTCTACACCATCCCATAGGTCTTGAACTCATTCTATCAGCGTATACATGGCTGACATGCCCTTCTGCTGAACAACACACATTGGTATCTTTTGATTTCATAGAATTCATAATTCCTGACCAGTTCCCAAGAATATATGCTTTAGCATTTTCAACTGCCTTTTGTTTTGTTTCTTTATCCGTAATACTTATGATCCGGTTAAATGTTCCTTCAGCCATCCATTTTTTTCTTTTTATGGATTGCTCTATATAGTTCACTTCTAGCATCATCGGCAGAACCTTCAAGATGTGACGTAGCTGCTATGATATATTTGTGCATGTGATATTTATCCAGGGAAAAACGCGCCTTCGGGATGACCTTTTCTCCTCTACGTATCCATGCAGCTCCAGCCCGATTTGGTAACCTCATCTGTCACACCATAAACCATTTCGGCAATTTTAGTAAGATTGTCCGTATAAGATTTAAAAATATCTGTTAATTTTTTTGCTCCATTTTCACAAAACTGTTGTATACTATTAATCACGAAAGCACCCTCCTTGGATTTTGGTCTAGTCAACTTTAATCCTGACACAGGATCCCGGTGCTTTCTCTTTTTTATTTTTTTCTTACAAAAATTTTACCCTACGAAAATCAAGGAGGTATTACATGAATCTGCAAACAGATAACATTCGCAAACTGTATTTTAAATATCTTTTGAGAAACAGAGAAAAACAGTGGAAGCTGAAATTGAACATATGAATAAAGTGTTGGATATGATTAAATTCAAGTGCTGGTATTACGAACAAGCCTTGCAGGACGGCAACGAAGATCGGGTACACGGCATGATACCGGATAAACTGCCGGAGGATATTCAAAAGATGTACGATCACGCACACAAAGAATAAAGAAACGCTGTATATTTGCTATGTAGGATAAATATATGGCGTTATTAGTATTCAAATGGATTTTTGTTTCAGCCGGAAAGCGTGGATTGCACCCTCGGAAACCAATAATTCTGTCAGCTTGTCCACCGCTCTGCGGCAGGCTCGATAGGATGGTTTGCAAGAAATACTGTCATCGTTCTAAAGTTCGCAAGAGAACTGAAAGAACTGGGTGTCGGTATTTTTTATGTTCTAAAAAAGAAAATAGCTCTCGGAGAGTTCGCAATTTGTGATATCATAAGATATGACGTTAAGAAAAAGAAATAGCCGTCATCACTCGTAATAGTGTGATTGATAATGATTTAAATGGAGAAGAGGTATGACGAACGAACTAAAGCTGGGGATTACGAAAATAGGAGATTTGCTTTTGGAATCCAAGATCACGATGCTGGAGGATGGGGCATCTTTGAAAAATATTACGCTTAAAATTCCGGAATATCAGCGGCCCTATAAATGGAGCGCAAAAAATGCAAATCAACTTTTAGATGATATACAAGAAGCGATGCTTGATAACAAAGAATTTTATCGTGTTGGAACTTTAATTCTTCATTATGATGGCAAGGCGTATAATATAGTTGACGGACAGCAGAGAATGATTACTTTTGCTCTGCTGCTTAGCTGTATCTGTTCAGAAAAGATAGATTTTCTTCAGCAGAAATTGCCGAATAATGATTATAATCTGCATAATGTCATGAATAATTACCAGGCTTTCAGCAGACGAGTTGGCAAACTTGCAGATGAAAAAGAACAAAAGGATTTGAGTGATTATGTCAGAAATCATTGTGAGTTGATAATTGTAATAACAAAGGATCAATCTGAGGCGTTTCAGTTTTTTGATTCTCAGAACGCAAGAGGAAAGTCTCTTTATCCACATGATTTGCTGAAAGCTTATCATTTGAGAGAGATGAATGGGAGCAGTGTTTATGAGACAGAGAATATTGTTAAGATGTGGGAAGAGCTTAATCAAAAGGAATTGTCGGTTTTATTTAAAGAATATTTGTACAGGCTGAAAGAATGGATTAAAGGGAACAAGGCTTCTGAACTTACAGAGAGAAATATTGATCTGTTTAAAGGTATTACTTCTAGAGATAATCATCCATATGCACAGTACTATAAGGGGGCGTTCGCGTATGCAGATGAACTTAATCATTCGAAAGTACCATTTGTTGTGGGAATACAACCGATAAGTCCATTTCAGCTAGATGCGCCGATAATAGCCGGAAAACCGTTCTTTGAATATACAAAACATTATTTTGATATTTTGTCGGATATACAAAATAACGACAGGTATGAAGGTTATTTTATCAACGATAATGAGATTGTTAAAACATTGAATTTGCGGAAATATAAAAATGGGGTCGGGAATAAAATAACAAGGTTTATGTTTGATACAGCAATTTTGTTATATGTGGATCGTTTCTGCCCTGCGCGACCTTCTAAGGCGGATACAGAGTATTTGAATCAGTTCGTAGTATTTGCGTTTGTGTGGGCGTATTCTATGCGAGCGCAATATAAAAATGTCGGTTGGCAAGTTGCTCAGAATTACATAATGGGCACTGTTGGAAGAGACATTGTAAATGGTTTTAATATTTATAAAGTTATCGTAGATGCAAATTCTCCAAGTGCGCTGCTTAGTAAAATGGCAGATATGATTTTTCCGTTGGAGGATTCTAAGATTCAGGCGAAGAAGGATGATGTTGATGCCAGAGATGAAAATAATGTCTGTCAAAATTATTTGTACTACTTTGCACAGCATAAATTTTGGGAGGGGAAATAATGAGGAAAAATGCTTTGCCTCTTAAAGAGATTTCAATAAAGGAATTATATATAGGCGATGAGAAAGCTGTTTATGAGATCCCTATTTATCAAAGAAACTATGCATGGGAAAAGGATGAGATTTCGACACTGATACAGGATGTGTATGATGCTTATAAGAAGAATCAGCGGAAAGTATATTATATCGGAACATTGGTTTCATATCACAAAGGGAATTGTGTGTATGAAATAATAGATGGGCAGCAGCGGCTTACTACGATCAGGCTGATATTGGCTGCTTTGGAGATCGAATCCAACAATCAGCTTACTTATAGAGCACGCAAAAAGTCTGACGCAACGTTAAAGGCAATTCCTGATTTTGATATTGATGAGGTAGATGTAGGAATTAAAAATGGATATGAATATGCCAAATCCGCGATAGGAGATATTGTTCCTGTGGGTGAAAAAAACAGTTTTACTTCTTATTTCAAAAGTAATGTCCATATTATTCATTATCAAGTGCCGAAAGATATAGATCTGAACCATTATTTTGAAATTATGAATTCCAGAGGAGAACAGCTTGAGAAGCATGAGATCGTGAAAGCGAATCTTATGGAGAAATTGGACACGGACGAAGAAAGAAGACTATTTAATCAAATATGGGAATGTTGCAGTGAAATGAGCGTTTATGTTCAGCAGAGTTTTTATGGTTTAAAGACAGAGCTTGTTTTCGGACGGAATTTTAGTGAATTTATTCCGAAGAGTTTTGAAGAAATGATGAGATTCATTCCTGAAAAAACAGATGAGACCGAGGGGATGGAGTCCGTGTCTATTTTTGATATTATCCATCCTCAAGAGTTCGGAAGTAAATGGGTACATATTGTAGAAGAAAATGATAAGAAGGATTCGTTTCAACCGATCATTGATTTTCCCAATTTTCTTCTTATAGTTTTGAAGATTTCAAAGATGGAGGAACCTGATTTTCATCCAGCAGAGTTTCTTCTTGATGATAAGGAGTTGTTGTATGAATTTATTGTAAATGAAAAAATGGATGCAGCAAAGGTGCGTTCCTTTGCGTACAATCTTATGAAAGCTCGTTTTTTGCTGGATAATTATATGATCCATCATTCAAAAGAAGAGGATACGATAAAAAGCAATCCATGGAAGCTGCAAATATGGCATAAGGATGAGGAAACGAAAAAAGGGCAGTTGAAGAATCTTAGTAAGGATGATTCGATACAGAATAGATTAGTACATCTTCTTTCGATGTTTGAAGTCTCTTTTACAGCTAAGCAGAGAAAAAATTATCTGTTTTATTGTCTGTTCTACCTCATGAGAGAGGAAGTATTAGATGTTGGCGGCTATGAAAAGTTTGTTGAGGATCTAGCGGATCGATATTTCGTAAAAGTTTATTTGGACGGCAGCAAGCTTAATACAATTAATACTCCTGTTCCGGGCAGTTTTGATGAAACAATACTAAAAGACAGAGAGTTGGACAGCGCTAGGTTTAAAATGGGAAGCAGAGAGAGATTTACTGCTATATATGGCGATGGGACGGTGGCATCTAAAGGAGTTCCGTTGTTTGTATTTAATTACTTAGATTATAAGATATGGGAAATGTATGATGTTGATCTTCGGGGGAAGAACAGCAAAGAAGGCGGTGCGGAGCGAAAGAAATTTTTCTTTAAACTTGGTTGTTCTGATTTTGGATTGGATCTGTTTAAGCAATTTTATTTTTCGAGAACAAGAAGAAGTTTGGAACATTATTATCCGCAGTCGTTTGCGGCAAGGAGAGAGGAAACATTTGCAGGAGGAATAGATGGTCCGCTGGATCAGAATCAAATTAATTGTATAGGCAATTATGCTATGATAGGCAGTGAGGCAAACAGTTCAGGTTCTAATTGGACTCCGAAAACAAAGCTGGATCATTATTTGGATGGTTCGAGGAAGATTAGTCAAATCAGTGTGGCATCTCTGAAGTTTATGGTGATGATGCAGATATGCAAAGATAGAGAGATGTGGGGATATGAGGAGATAAAAGAACATCAGGAAAAAATGTTGGATGTGATATGGGGCAAGGAATTGCATCGGAGTGGAGAATATGGATTTGAGATATAAGGAGGCGGCATATGCGGGAAATGTCATCGAGAGAACTGGGGAATGAGACGTATACAAGCGCTGCTTCTATTACTCGGTTTTGTCAAAAACTGGGAGTGAAAGGATTTCCGGAATTTAAGCTGAAGCTGATCGGTGAATTGAAAAACGGAGTAATCGATGAGGAAGAGGAGAAGATATCTGTAGCTGAGCATGAGAATGCGGTTACCATGCTGAGAAAAATAACGAAAATACAGCATCAGGCGATTGAGAATACAAAGAAAGAACTGTCTTATAGCCAATTAGTAAAAGCTGGAAGGATGATCGCGGAGGCAAAACAAATAGATTTTTATGCATATGATGTAAATGAATATTTGGCTCAGTATGGAAGAACGCTTTTTTTCTATGCCGGAAAACAAGCGAATATTTATAATACGGCGAATATACAGGCGCTCAGGGCGCTGATGCCGTCGGATGGGAATATGGCAATTCTGATCAGTCATACAGGAGAAAATAGAAAATTGATAGAAATCGCAAAACTTTTAAGGAAACAGGGAACGAAGATCATTGTAATGACTGCGGGGCGGGATCGTACGCTTGCATCATATGCGGATGAGTGTTTGTGTATGCCGATTTCCAAAAGAGTAGATGAATTTTGGAATTCTATGTTTTTCGAATCCGGGAAATATATACTTGATATTTTGTTTGGCATGGAGTTCAGCAGCAGGTATGAAGAAAATCAAAAACTGAATGAACAATATGAAAAGAACGGAAGAGCATATTTGTGGGGACTGGAAAAAGATGTGTAAACAAAAAACGTTTTCGGATTGTGCATACTGCACAAAAACGAAGGCGTTTTTTTACGTGTGAAAGTGGGTTATATGAGGAATATGCTCGCTGTTTTTTTGCAATGGCGAGAAGCCGAAGCACGGACTTGTCTGAGCTCTTGGCGACCGCGGAAAATTTTGTTTCTATGTAATTAAAGTTTGATGGAGAAGACGCAAATTCCACGTTTCTTTTAGTATGGAAACAAGCAGGACAATCGTCAGAAAAAAGATTGAAATTATGAAGAATATAATTGACAATTATACTCCTAAATGTTAGCCTATCTGTATAATATTAGTCCATAAAGTGGAACTGAAAAAGTGAAAAAAAGTAAAAAGGGGAAAAAGAAAAATGAAAAATGAGTATGGATTATGGAAAAGAGATTGGAAAAGGCGAGCTGGAGCGCTGGTACTTTGCGGTGGGATGTTGATTACAGGAACGTCCCTCGTCGGTGCACAGGAAAACCCGCAGTCCACAGCAATTCAAGCAGAGATACATCTTGCAGAAGCGGATTTGCAAGGCGTACAGCTTCCTGTAGAGGATTATTTGAAGCAGTGCTGGGAGAAGAAACAAGAGGTTATTGACTTGAGCGCATATGAGTTGGATTCAGAAGCATTGAATAAGGTTATCTTCGGGATACATTATGAAAATCCTGAGTACTATTGGGTGCTTCGTAACTACGCATTCGACGAGAACAAGCAGACTGGAATTATAGAAACGTATTATCAATATTATGAGGGGCAGACGGGAAAACCTCTTGACCGAAGCGAGGAATTGGAACGGGAGTGGGAGGCTGTAAAAGAAAAAACGAAATATTGTCAAACGGATATGGAAAAAGCGTTGGTAGTACATGAGCATTTGTGTGATACCATCGTTTATTGTCCCAAATTACAGGCGGCATCTCATGACATTGAAGGAGCAATTTTTGAGAAGAGAGCTGTGTGTGAGGGATATGCTCTGGCATATAAATATTACATGAATCGTTTGGGGATTCCGTGTAAGATTGTAAGCGGAACATCACGCAATGAGCCTCATGCGTGGAATCAGATTCAGCTTAACGGAAAGTGGTATATGGTGGATCCGACATGGGATGATGTGGCGAACAGTCATGATGTAAAACATCAGTATTTTTTGTGCAGTGAGAATGATTTCTCGGATCATAAATGGGATAAGGAAAGCGAGAGTTTTGAAGTTTGTGACGATAAGACATATGACAACTTGGAATGGAAAAGCGATTTGCGGGGAATGTGTGCTTATCAGGGCGGATTGTATCGCTCAAAATCGATGATTATCAATGGAAAAGAAGTGAGCGGTATATGGCGGATCGATGCGAAAGATATGGGGAAAGAGGCGGAATTAGTCCTTCCGATTACGGATCAGTGGCAGTTGAATTCCGTCAATGTAGTAAAAGGATACGCAGAACTTTCTCTTTATGACGGAATGCTTTATTATAATACGCCGCGGGCTGTGTGGAAATGGAATTTTGATCCGGCTTCAGAACCTGAGAAAGTATTCGAACTGGATAAGAGCATTTCAGGCGAGATATGGGATGTTGAGGTGGCAAACGGAAAAGTTTACTATGAGACAGGCGTTTATGCGAATGGAATAAGACAGTCACGGGAATATGTGTTTGATGCAAATTATCAGAAAGCGAAACATCCGATCGCGGTGACAAAACCGGTTATGACAGTTGTGATGGGCGGCAAAGATGTGTTCTTGCAGTCAGCGGCTCCCGGGAATGTGACATACACGTCGCAAGATCCTGAGATTTGCGATGTGAAGGTAGTGTGGAAAGATGAGTCTTGTCTGTTGATCCCTAAAAAAGCCGGAGAGACAATCATAACTGTACATGCGGATTCGACAGATCATTATGCGGAAGGATCGGTGGACGTAAAAGTGATCGTCAAAGAGGGAGAAGATACCGAGGAAAAGATCACTCTTCAGTATGAAGCAGGAAATGGAGGAAGCATAACGGCGGCTGATGCAGCATCTGGAGAAGCGCTTGCAAACGGCGCCCAGATCGCATTGAATACAGAAGTTCAGTTTACGGCGGTTCCAAATTCCGGTTATTCTGTGAAAAACTGGGTTGTAAACGGAGAAGTATATAAGGAAAACGATCAGGTTTATACAGGCACTGCGTTAAAACGTACGATCGCTTCTTCCTCCGACAGCGTGAAGGTTGAATTTGTAAAAGATGAGCCTGCGTTTATCAAAGGCGATGTAAACTTAAGCGGAAAAGTAGAGCTTGGCGATGTTCGGGAAACTTTAAGAAGTATCTGCAAAAAAACAGAGCTGACTGACGTACAGAAGCAGGCGGCGGATGTAAACGGAAGCGGAAGTGTTGATATAGAAGATTTGAGGAAGATCTTAAGATTTGTTTGCGGAAAGATCGATAAACTGTAAGCGGCGCGAGACTGTGAAATGTTAGCCTGGCAATATGATATTTGCTGTAAAGTACCCGGCTTTTATAAATGAAAATGAGAAAAGCCGGGACTGCAAGGAACGGAGATGCAGAAAGATCCACTCCATAAGAGAGAAAGCGAGGTATCCTTATGAAGGTGCTTATTATCGGCGGTGTTGCGGCCGGAACGAAAACTGCTGCAAAGCTGAAAAGAGAAGACAGAGCGATTGACGTAACTGTGATTACAAAAGATAAAGATATCTCTTACGCAGGATGCGGACTTCCGTATTATGTGGGAGGTCTGATTGAAGGAAGAGATGAATTGATTGTGAATACTCCGCAGAAATATTCTGCGCTGACCGGCGTAGAGGTGCGGACCGGAACAGAAGCGGTGGCTCTTGATGCGCAGAAGAAACAGGTGACGGTGCGGGATATGCAAACAGGCGGAGAGGAAGTCTGTTCCTATGATAAATTAGTGATTGCCGCAGGAGCGTCTCCGGCATTCCTTCCGATTGAAGGAAAAGATCTGGCAGGTGTATTTAAAATGAGAACGCCTGATGATGCGGAAGGAATCCGTACATATGCAGAGGAAAACAATGTGAAAAAGGCAGTTGTGATCGGAGCAGGATTTATCGGTCTTGAGGCTGCAGAAAATCTGCAGACAAAAGGAATACAAGTAACGGTAATTGACTTTGCGGAACAGATCCTGCCGAATATTCTTGATCCTGAGATGGCGCTTTATGCAAAACGCCATTTGATCCGACAGGGAATCCGTGTGCTGACAGGAACGAAAGCGGAGCAGATATATGAGAAGGGTACAGACGGATGTGTGGCCGGAATTAAGACGTCCGCCGGAAATCTGCCTTGTGAAATGATCATTATGGCGGCGGGCATCCGTCCGAATACAGAATTTCTAAATGACTGCGGCATAGAGATGTTCAAAGGAACAATTCTTGTCGACGGGCAGATGAAAACAAATTTGGAAGATATATATGCGGCGGGCGACTGTGTGATGGTGAAGAATCGTCTGACAGGAAAACGCCAGTGGTCGCCTATGGGATCTTCGGCGAATTTGGAAGGCCGCACATTGGCGCAGGTACTTGCCGGAGCGCAGAAATCATATCCGGGTGTGCTCGGTACAGGCGTTGTAAAACTTCCCGGTTTGAATGTCGGAAGAACCGGACTTACGGAGACACAGGCGAAAGAAGCGGGATATGATGTCATTACGGCGCTTGTACCTACAGATGATAAGGCGCATTATTATCCAGATGCATCATTTTTTATTACGAAACTGATTGCGGACAGAGGAACGAGAAAACTGCTTGGCGTTCAGGTCTTTGGACCGGGCGCGGTAGATAAGATGGTCGATATCGCGGTAATGGGATTGAATATGGGCGCGGTTTTGGATGACTTTGAAAATGCCGATTTCGCTTATGCGCCGCCATTTTCTACGGCAATCCATCCGTTTGTACAGGCTGTATATGTGCTGATGAACAAGCTGGACGGTAAGATCGTCAGCATGACTCCGGCAGAGTATGCTGCGGGAAAAGCGGAAGGATATACGGTTGTGGATGTAGCTCCCGAGCCAACGATCAGAGGAGCGGTGTATGTGAATCTGGGCGCTGTCAACGGAGAAGTGGAAGGACTTGGAAAAGAAGAGAAACTTCTGCTTGTCTGTGCAAAGGGAAAGAGAGCATATTTCCTGCAGAACCGACTGCGTCATTATGGATATACAAATACCGTGGTTTTGGAAGGCGCGACATTTTTTAATGATGTAAAAGTGAAAAGCGCACAGGAATCTGTTTCGAAAGAAGATGAAACAAGAGTAAAAGCGCTTGGTTTTTTGAAAGATAAACGGACTCCTGATAAATTTAACGGGCGCGTGATCACGAGAAACGGAAAGATTACGGCGGAAGAAGCCCGCACCATTGCCGAGGCTGCAGAAATATACGGAAGCGGCGAGGTGACGATGACGTCCCGTCTGACGATGGAGATTCAGGGAGTACCGTATGACAATATAGAACCGCTGCGTGAATATCTGATGCAGGCAGGACTTGAGATGGGCGGAACGGGTTCGAAAGTTCGTCCGGTTGTATCATGCAAGGGAACGACTTGTCAGTACGGTCTGATCGATACGTTTGCGTTATCTGAAGAAATTCATGAGAGATTTTTCCATGGATACAGTGATGTGAAGCTGCCGCACAAATTTAAGATTGCAGTGGGAGGCTGTCCGAATAACTGTGTGAAACCGGACTTGAATGATCTTGGTATCATCGGTCAGAAAGTTCCGTGGGCTGATCTTGAGAAATGCCGCGGCTGCCGGATCTGTCAGGTGGAAAAGAACTGTCCGATACAGGCGGCTAAAATGGTTGACGGAAAGATCGTGATCGACGAAAACGTATGTAATCACTGCGGACGTTGTATCAGCAGATGTCCGTTTGGCGTGACGGAAGAGTTCGTTTCGGGGTATCGCGTATATATCGGCGGACGCTGGGGCAAGAAAGTTGCCAGAGGCAGATATCTTGAAAAGGTATTTACAGATAAAGAGGAAGTGCTTGATATTGTAGAAAAAGCAATTCTTCTTTTCAGAGAGCAGGGCATCACAGGAGAGCGTTTTGCGGATACAGTTGAAAGACTTGGATTTGAAAATGTTCAGGAACAGCTCTTGGGAGACGGGCTGTTGGCGCGTAAAGATGAGAATATAAGAGCGCAGAAGCATTTGAAAGGCGGAGCGACCTGTTAAGAATTTTATAAAAGTCAGAGTGCAGTGTAGTAACTTGTAAGGCAGATTGGAGGTGAAGGGGAAAAGAAAAATGAACAAGAACTATGAAGCGTGGAAAAAGCGCTTGTAGTGCATGATCATATCGTGAGAACAAATCAGTACAGCGCGTCATGGGGGCTTTTGTAGCGCATGATATCGAAGACTTGAGAATAATTTTAAGATTTGTCTGCGGGAAAATAGAAGGTCTGTAAAAGTAGTTAAAGGAAAAAAGAGGGTGTCGCAAAATCTTTAATTTGATGATTTGGCGACACCCTCGCTCTATCTATAGAAAAAACAGGAAAAAATTCTCTTTTTTCTTACAAAAAGATATTCAAAATTATGAACAAAAAAATCACCGTCCCCGCGGCTTTCAAGTCCGCAAAAACAGTGATTAGATGCGCGATCAGGGGTTCGAACCCTGGACACCCTGATTAAGAGTCAGGTGCTCTACCAACTGAGCTAATCGCGCTTATCTGTGATGTATTGTTTTACAACGCAAAAATTATTATAAGTCAAAAATCATGAAAAAGCAACCCCTTTTTTACAAAAAATTTCGAAAAAATTCGATTTTTCTTTCTTTTTTTACTTGTTTTTTTCGGATTTTTACAGTTTTTTGTTTTTGGTTATAAGGGGCTATCGTTTTTGCGATTCTTTTTCCGGATAAACATGACAGAAAAGAGGTAAGAAAATAAAATATCCGGCGATCAGCAATGTTTGCGAGGACAGCAGTCGGAATTAAGGATTTTGTATACTTCGTCAAAAGACTTTTTAATTAAAAGAAGTTTTCGGTTGAGCTTCGGGTGGCAGTAGCATATTTCACAGAGTCGGGAATTTCGGCGTTTTCGCTTCATATAAACTCCTTTATTAGGAAGACGGATCGGACGGCTTTTATAAGCGAATCTGAAAAGTCTTTTTTTTATTATATGAAGAAAGCAGGGAATCGTTCCGGTCAAAACCGTTCCCTGCTGTTTCTTTTGTTTTTGCTATTTTTGCAGCTTTCGCTGTTTCTGTTGATTTTTTCTGCTTCCTCTATTTTCTTATGGCAATGAGTTTATTGATGGGATTTCCCTTTGAAGAAAATTTTTCTTCGTATTCTGTCATGATATTTCCGTGGTTGAGTTCGGCGTTATGGTGCAGATCATAAGTGAATGCTTGAAGCGTCCATCCGGCTTCTTTTACCTGCTCTAAAGAAAAATCAAATAAAGGGGTGTTGTCTGTTTTAAATTCTACAAGACCTTGCGGGGGAAGGACTTTTTCGTAGCGGGCTAAAAATTCTGTTGATGTAAGGCGTCGTTTTGCGTGTCGGGCTTTTGGCCATGGATCGGAAAAATTCAGGTAAATCCGTTCGATTTCCGATTCGGCAAATACTTCTGGAAGTTCTCTTGCGTCCATACAGACAAAACGGATATTTTTCAGATCGGTAAATTCATCGGTATCAAATTTCTCTACAGCCCGAAGCAGCACGCTGGAATACCGTTCGATACCGATAAAGTTGATATTCGGATAAGTTTTTGCCATGTTTAACAGGAAACGCCCTTTCCCCATGCCAATCTCGATTCGGATCGGGTGGGTGTTTTCGAAAACAGAAGACCAGTTTCCGCGCAGTTCTTTTGGATTTTTTATTACGGTAAAATGTGCCTGAAGCGTATCTTCGGCACGGGGGATATTTCTAAGTCGCATACGGTTTCTCCTTGTATTTTGATAATTTATTGAAATTCAGGAAACCATTCTATCATAACATGACAGCTTCGGGAGGTCAAAGATTTAAAGCTGTCTGCAAAGCGATGACAGGACAAAAATGAAAAGAAATGAAGCTGTCTGCAAAAGTCTGGAAAACAGGACTGAGATTTATTAGAAGAACGGGAAGCAGGAGGGCAAAAATCGGCGAAGGTGATTTTTAGAAGATGTGGCTTGCATTTTAAAAAAAAAGGTGTATCATAGGTATATATTATTGCTGACAGGAGGCTTTTTATGGACTCTATTTTGGATAAATTGACGGAAATTGAAAATGCGGCGTCGGCGATCGTTCGTCATGCTGAGGAGCAAAAAGACGTACTTGATCAGGAATTTGATGAGAAACGCAAAAAGTTCGATGAGGAATTAGAGAATAAGACAAGGGCTCGCCTTGAGAAGATCCGGGAGCAGTTGGAAAAAGAACAGTCGCGTGTTCTTGACAGCAGCAACGGGGCAAGTCAGGATACGATCCGCAGTCTTCAGGAAGAATATAAAGAGAAGCATACAGAATATGCCCATGAAATACTGAGACGGATCACAGAGGTGTAGCTGATGGGAAACTTACTTAAGTACAGTGGGATCGTGACGAAGATCCGGGCGATGGAAGCGAAGCTTCTGACCCCTGAGCAGTTTGCGGATATTGCGAATTTGCGGAGCGTTCCCGATATTGTCGATTATTTGCGGAAAAATACGGCGTATGCGTATGTGCTTGATACCCTGACGGAAGATCAGATCCACAGAGGGAATATTGAGAAAGTACTTGTGCAGTCACTCTATCATGATTATAAGAAGATTTATCGATTTTGCGGTCAGAAGCAAAGGGGATTTATGAAGCTGATCATGAAAGGGTATGAGATCGAGCTGATTAATTATTGTCTGCGTATTGTGATCAATCATTACAAGAAGCCGTTTGATCTTAATTATAAGAGCGCGTTTTTTGACCGGTATTCTCAAATATCTATCGGAAAACTTATTACGTCAAGGACAACGGATGAACTCGTGGAGAATCTGAAAGGGACGGAGTATTACGCCCCTTTGAAGAAAATAAAAGACACGGATAATGTGACGCTTTATGATTACAATCTGGCGTTGGATCTTTATTATTATACATCCACATGGAAAGAACAAAAGAAGATTTTGAAAAAGGCGGATCTGGAACTGTTTATGCGGGATCGAGGCTCTAAGATTGATCTTTTGAACATTCAGTGGATATACAGGGCGAAAAAGTATTATAATATGAAACCGGCGGATATTTATCTGATGCTTATTCCGATCCACTATAAATTATCGACGGATGTGGTGAAAGATATGGTGGAGGCGCCGGGCATTGAAGAGTTTGAGAATGTCGTCATAAGAACAACGTATGCCCGACATTATAATTTTAAACAGAATTTGACGATGGAACAGATGTATGCGGATTGTCTGCATCATCTGTATACAGTAGACCGGCGCAGGAATCCGTATTCAGTCGCCGCGATCAACACCTATCTCTTCTTGAAGGAAGAAGAACTGAAAAAGCTGACGACCGTTATGGAGTGTGTGCGGTACGGACTGACTCCGGGGGAGACGTCGGCGTACATTGGAGGTAGAACCCGATGATCGTAAAGATGAAATTTATTAATATATCAGGACCGCGAAATGATATTGACCGCGTTACCGATCAGTATTTGTCGCGGTACGAGATTCAGCTTGAGTCAGCGCTGTCAGAGCTTAAGACAGTAGACAACTTAAGACCTTTTGTGGAGCTGAATCCATATAGAGAAGTGCTAAGCAAGGCAAATGAATTCGTAGGATACCTTCCGAATGCGGAGACGGTAGAACCTGATACGAAGCTGGGACTTGACGATATGTTTGAACTTGTCCGCAAAGCGGATGAAGATTATCGTTCACTTCAGGAAAAAAAGGAAAAACTTAAGAAAAAAATCGAACAATACAGGGCGAAGCAGCAGATCATAGCGCCGTTTCGTCCTTTGGAATGTGATCTTCACCGTGTGCTTCATTATCGATATATCACGTATCGTTTCGGGCGGATTGCAGTAGAATTTTATCATAAAATGCAAAAGTATCTCATGGACGATCTGAAAGCAATCTTTGTTGAAGGAGAGCGGGATGAAAGTTATGTGTACGGTGTGTACTTTGTTTCACAGGCGGAGACACAGAAAGTCGACGCTGTTTTCCGGTCGCTTCATTTTGAACGAATCGAGCTGCAAGACGAATTTGAAGGAACTCCGGATACAGCATACCGTTCCCTGGAAAATGAGATCGCCAGGGTGAATTTAGAAATCGAAGATCTGGATAAACAGGCGGGCGAGATGCTGGCAGACCGGGCGCCGCAGCTTATTGCGACAAGAAACAGGCTGGAAGAGCTGTCTAATAACTTCGATGTAAGAAAGCTTGCCGCGAGAATGGAAGATAATCAGGAAGATTATTATATTTTGTGCGGCTGGATGGCGGAAGATGATGTGGATAAATTCGTTGAAGAAGTGAAAGATGACGAGAAGGTGTTCGTTGTTGTAGAAGACGATCACGATGCATATTTCGGAGAACCGCCGACGAAGCTGGAAAATCCAAAACTGTTTAAACCGTTTGAAATGTTCGTCAGTATGTACGGACTTCCGGCGCATAATGAGATGGATCCGACAATGTTTGTCGCTTTGACATATTCGTTTATCTTCGGAGTGATGTTCGGAGATGTGGGGCAGGGACTGCTTCTTTTGATCGGGGGCGGTTTGATCTACCACTTTAAGAAAGCGCCTCTTGCAGGCATTATTGCAACGGCAGGTGTATTTTCTACGGTGTTCGGATTCTTGTTCGGAAGTATTTTCGGATTTGAAGACGTTCTTCCCGCATTGTGGATGCGGCCCATCGATCATATGACGACACTGCCGTTTTTAGGAAAACTGAATACCGTGTTTATTGTTGCGGTTGCATTCGGTATGTTCCTGATCATGGTTGCGATGGTTCTTCATATTATTAACGCATTGCGTGGAAAAGATATGGAAAGCGCATGGTTTGATCCGAACGGCGTGGCAGGACTTGTGTTTTATCTTGCGGTTGTAGTGACGATCGTACTTTTTATGACAGGCAATCCGCTTCCGGGAGGGATTGTTATGGCGGTTATGTTCGGTATTCCGCTTTTGCTGATCTTTTTCAGAGAACCGCTTACAAGAATACTTCAGAAACGGGCAGACAAGATGGAGACGGGAAAGGCAATGTTTGTTGTACAGGGATTTTTCGAACTGTTTGAAACACTGCTTAGTTATTTCTCAAATACGATTTCCTTTATCCGTATCGGCGCGTTTGCAGTGAGCCATGCGGCGATCATGGAAGTTGTGCTGCAGCTGGCAGGCGCGGAGAGCGGCAGTCCAAACTGGGCAGGAGTTATTCTTGGAAACTTGTTCGTATGCGGATTTGAAGGTCTGATCGTTGGAATTCAAGTACTTCGTTTGGAATATTACGAGATGTTCAGCCGATTCTATAAAGGAAGCGGTCATGCATTCGATCCATATACAAAGAAAAATACAAAGAGAAACAGCCGAAAATAAATTTCTTAAAATTCATCATATCATAGGAGGAACTTACAATGACAATGGGAACAAAAATCGTTTTTATCATCACACTGATCGTGAGTATTATCGTGCCGTTCGGATATTATCTGCTCGGTGAAAAGAGCAGAAAACGTTACAAAAGAGCAATCGGAACGAACGCATTCTTTTTCTTCGGAGCATTTGCCATCGCCTCGATCATGCTTCTTGGCGGTCCGAACGTACAGGCGGCAGAAGCTGTGACTGCTGACGCAGGCTTTGCAACAGGAATGGGGTATCTTGCGGCGGCGATCGTTACAGGACTTTCCTGTATCGGCGGCGGTATCGCAGTTGCCAGTGCAGCCAGCGCGGCTTTGGGAGCTATCAGTGAAGACTCCAGCGTACTCGGAAAATCTCTTATTTTCGTAGGTCTTGCAGAAGGAGTATGTCTCTACGGTCTGATCATCTCCTTCATGATTTTAGGTAACTTATAAGAAAAAGAAAGGATCTGGCGTCATGAAGATGTATCTGATCAGCGATAATGTTGACACATATACGGGGATGCGTCTTGCAGGTGTGGACGGAATCGTCGTCCATGAACAGGATGAATTAAAACAGGCATTAGAACATGTGCTTGAGGATAAAAGCATCGGTATTGTACTCTTGACTGAGAAATTCGGACGGGAATTTCCTGCAATTATTGATACGTTTCGTTTGGAACGTAAGATGCCGCTCCTCGTAGAGATTCCGGACCGGCACGGAACGGGACGAAAAAAAGATTTTATCACATCCTATATAACGGAAGCGATCGGACTGAAATTATAGGACGGCAGAGATTCCGATGAACAGAGGATGGCAATAGATAAAGCAGAAAATAAATCAGACAAATGAAGCAGATAAATCGAGAAAAGGGAGGGCTTCCGGTTGACTCTTGAAGAGAAACTCACATATATGCAGACTGTGTCTATGGAGCAGGCGCGCGCAGAAGGAAATGCGATCATAGACGCGCACAGAGAAGCGCTTGAAAAAATATTTAACGATCATAAGTCGGAGATGCTAAGACAAGCCGAAACGCGTGTGAAAGCAGAGACGACAAATGCGAAACGTACAGTAAGTCAGGCATTGGCAAAATCTCAGCTTGAGATTAAACGCAGTCAGGGAAAAGTGCAGCAAGAATTGAAAGATAAAGTTTTCGAAGAGGCGGTGCAGCTTGTCAATGATTATATGAAGACAGAAGCATATGACGACTTCCTCGTTAAATGCATTAAAAAGGCAGCGCAGTTTGCGGGAAATGATCCGGTTGTCATCTATATTAATCCGTCAGATGCCGAAAAACTTGCAAAGCTGGAAGCAGAAACGAAGGTTCGGCTGACAGTGAGCACGGAAGATTTTATCGGCGGTGTGCGCGCGGTGATCCGTTCACGTAATATTTTGATGGATCATTCGTTTAAGACACAGCTCCGTGATGAATATGATAAATTTTTGTTCTTAGGAGGTGACGGAATTGCTTAATACCGGAACAATTTATGGAATTAACGGACCTGTCATCTACCTGAAAGGAAATACAGGCTTTCGTATGTCGGAGATGGTCTATGTCGGAAAACAGAAACTGGTAGGCGAAGTAATCGCTCTTGACAAAGACCGGACAACGATCCAGGTGTATGAAGAAACGACAGGACTGAAACCCGGAGAGGAAGTTGTTGCCAGCGGAAACGCGGTTTCGGTGACTCTTGCGCCGGGAATCTTGAATAATATATTTGATGGAATCGAGCGTCCGTTGGAAAGAATTGCAGAGACAGGCGGCGCTTTTATTACAAGAGGTGTCAGCGTAGATTCTCTTGATAAAAAGAAAAAGTGGCAGACGCATATTGTTGTCGAGAAGGGACAGTATCTTCATGGCGGAGATATTATAGCAGAAGTGCCGGAGACTCATGCCATTTTGCATAAATGTATGGTTCCCCCGGATGTAGAAGGAACAGTTAAAGAAGTTGTGGAAGACGGAGAGTATACGATTGATGAAACTCTTGTGATTTTGGAACTTTCTGACGGAGAGGAAAAGAAGCTGACGATGACGCAGCATTGGCCGATCCGGGTTCCCAGACCGACGCATCATCGGTTCCCTGCATCTGTTCCGCTTGTGACCGGACAGCGTATCATCGATACAATGTTTCCGATCGCGAAGGGCGGTACAGCGGCAATTCCGGGAGGATTCGGGACAGGAAAGACGATGACGCAGCATCAGATCGCAAAATGGGCAGATGCAGATATTATTATTTATATCGGATGCGGAGAACGTGGAAATGAAATGACACAGGTTCTTGAAGAGTTCGGTGAACTGACAGATCCAAGGACGGGTAATCCGCTGATGGACAGAACAACGCTGATCGCGAATACGTCCAATATGCCGGTGGCTGCCCGTGAAGCAAGTATTTATACAGGGCTTACTTTGGCAGAGTACTATCGGGATATGGGGTATGACGTAGCAATTATGGCAGACTCTACTTCCAGATGGGCAGAAGCGCTCCGCGAACTTTCAGGACGTTTGGAGGAGATGCCTGCCGAAGAAGGATTTCCGGCTTATTTGGCATCAAGATTGTCAGCGTTCTACGAGAGAGCCGGAATGATGCACAACCTGAACGGAACGGATGGATCTGTTACGATCATCGGAGCGGTATCGCCTCAGGGCGGTGATTTTTCCGAGCCGGTTACGCAGAATACGAAACGTTTCGTGCGCTGCTTTTGGGGACTGGATAAAAGTCTTGCGTATTCAAGACATTTTCCGGCGATTCATTGGCTTACAAGTTACAGCGAATATCTGAATGATTTAAGTCACTGGTATCAGGATAACGTATCCCCGCAGTTTGTTGATTACAGAAACCGATTGATGGCGCTTTTGAATCAGGAAAGCAGTCTTTTGGAAATCGTAAAATTGATCGGAAGCGACGTTCTGCCGGATGATCAGAAGCTCGTGCTTGAAATTGCCCGTGTGATCCGTCTTGGATTTTTGCAGCAGAATGCATTTCATAAAGATGACACATGTGTTTCGATGGAAAAACAGTTCTTGATGATGGATACAATTTTATATTTGTATAAACAGGCAAGGACACTTGTGACGATGGGACATCCGATGTCTGTTTTGAAAGCAGAAAATATTTTCGACCGGGTGATCGCGATCAAATATGATGTGCCGAATGACAGATTGGAAATGTTTGCTCAATATCATCGTGACATTGACACATTTTATCAGAATGTTTTGGAAAAGAATGCATAAGGAGAACCGAAGATCATGTCAATCGAATATTTAGGATTAAGCAGCATCAACGGCCCGCTGATCGCGCTGGAGGGAGTACAGGATGCATTTTTCGACGAGATTGTGGAATTCGTCGTGGACGGTACGCAGAGAAAGATTGGACGTATCGTAGAAATATATGAAGACAAAGCGGTTATTCAGGTATTTGAAGGCTCTGAAAATATGTCGCTGAAAAATACACATACAAAATTGACAGGACATCCGATGGAGATCGCTCTTTCACCGGATATGCTCGGCAGAACGTTTAATGGGATCGGAATTCCGATCGACGGACTCGGACCTATTGCTTCGACGCTGAAAAGAGATGTGAACGGACTGCCGCTCAACCCTGTGAAAAGAGAGTACCCCCGAAACTATATCCGAACGGGAATTTCTGCAATCGACGGATTGACGACTTTGATCCGCGGACAGAAGCTTCCGATCTTTTCGGGAAACGGTCTGCCCCATGATCAGTTGGCGGCACAGATAGTAAAGCAGGCTTCTCTCGGTGAAAATTCGGACGAAAAGTTTGCCATCGTATTTGCTGCAATGGGAGTAAAACATGACGTTGCAGATTTCTTCCGTAATACGTTTGAAGAAAGCGGGGTTGCGGATCATGTTGCGATGTTTTTGAACCTTGCAAACGACCCTGTTGTGGAACGTCTGATCACGCCGAAAGTAGCGCTGACGGCGGCAGAGTATCTGGCATTTGAACAGAATATGCACATTCTTGTAATTTTGACAGATATGACGTCCTTTGCCGAGGCGATGCGTGAAGTCTCTTCCTCAAAAGGCGAGATCCCAAGCAGAAAAGGATATCCCGGATATCTGTACAGTGAACTTGCCACGATTTATGAAAGAGCAGGTATCGTGCAGGGAGTGAATGGATCGGTTACGCAGCTTCCGATTCTTACGATGCCGAATGATGATATTACGCATCCGATCCCGGATTTGACCGGGTATATTACAGAAGGACAGATCGTGCTTGACCGTCCTCTTCACGGACAGTCAATCTATCCGCCGATCAACATCCTTCCGTCTCTGTCCCGTTTGATGAAGGACGGCATCGGAGCAGGATATACGAGAGAAGATCATCAGGATTTGGCGAATCAGCTCTTCTCTGCGTATGCAAAAGTAGGGGATGCAAGAAATCTGGCATCTGTTATCGGTGAGGATGAATTATCGCCGATCGATAAGAAATATCTTGAGTTTGGAAAAGAGTTTGAAGAAAAATATATCGGACAGGGAATGAATGAAAACCGAACAATAGAAGAAACTCTTGATCTTGGATGGAAACTGCTCGGACGTCTTCCGCGAGAAGAGCTTGACCGTGTTGATACGAAGATCCTTGATAAATATTATAAACCGATTGAAGAAGAATAAAAACGGGGAAGGAGGGTGTATATGGATCCGCGTACATTTCCGACAAAGGGAAACCTTATGCTGGCAAAAAATTCACTTGCGCTGGCAAAGCAGGGATATGACCTGATGGATAAAAAGCGAAATATATTGATTCGGGAATTAATGGATCTGATCGATGAGGCGAGAACGATTCAGGAGGAAATAGATACAACATTCACTTATGCGTACGAGTGTCTGCAAAGAGCGAATATTGAAAATGGAATCAGTAATGTAGAGATGCTTGCTTACACGGTTCCGATCGAGAATTCCATTACGATCCAGACGCGCAGTATAATGGGAACGGAAATTCCTCATGTCAAATATATGCCTGACGCCGGACAGCCGACTTATTCGTTCAGCACAACCCGTGAGTCTATCGACAAGGCGCGAGAAGCTTTCCGCAGAGTGAAAGATCTGACTGTGAAATTATCCATGGTGGAAAACGCCGCGTATCGACTTGCGGGAAATATCAAAAAGACGCAGAAGCGTGCAAACGCATTGCAGAATATAACAATTCCGATGTATACTTCACTTGTATATACGATTACGAACGCATTGGAAGAAAAAGAGCGTGAAGAATTTACCCGTTTGAAAGTGATTAAACGGATGAAGACAAAGAAACAAGGTGGCTGAGAAACCTTACTGATCTTTCAGTATGTCTGTTTGAAAGGGAACATATGAATGATGTAAATGACAAAAAAGTTGATAAAAAAACGGCAGGAAAATTTAAAAACTGGAAGACTGCTTTGGGTATGGAGCTGCGGGAACATAAAAGTTCTGCGATCGTATATTTTACACTGCGGGCGCTTGTGATCATTATGCTTGTGCTCCAGCTTTTGAATCGGAATTATGAAAATGTATTTTTGTGCATTCTTACGCTTCTTTTGCTGGTGATTCCGAGCCTGGCGCAGATTACATTTAAGGTGGAACTTCCGACGGCGTTGGAGATCATTATTCTTGTGTTTATTTTTTCGGCGGAGATCCTTGGAGAGATCAGTGAGTTTTATCTTGTATTTCCGTTTTGGGATACGGTCTTACATACGCTGAATGGTTTTCTTGCGGCGGCGATCGGATTCTCCCTTGTCGATCTTCTTAACAGAAGCGACAGAACTGTTTTTACGTTATCGCCTCTTTTTACGGCAATCGTAGCGTTTTGCTTTTCCATGACGATTGGAGTTGTCTGGGAGTTTTTTGAATTTGGAATGGATATGATCATGGGACTTGATATGCAAAAAGACACGGTGATCCATACGATTCGTTCGGTAATGCTCGATCCCGGCGGACATAATGTGCCGTATACGATTCAGAATATAACGGATGTAGTAGTGAACGGGCAGTCACTTGGACTGAGCGGATATCTTGATATCGGACTTCTTGATACGATGCAGGACCTGATCGTTAATTTTATCGGCGCGGCTGTTTTCTCTGTACTTGGATTTTTCTATGTGAAGACGAGAGGTAAAGGAAAAGTTGCCGGAAGCTTTATTCCGAGAAGGAAAGATCATGACAGAGACTTCTTAAGGATCGCAAGAGAATCTGCTCAAAACGAGGAAGGCAGGAAAGAAGAGAGCGTGCAGCGGGAAGACGGACGGGACGGAAGCCGGAAAGAAACGCAGTAAAGAGTGATTTTGAGCAGTCAGTCAGTACAATAGATGTGGTTTTATAAACATTATGATGGAAACAAGTCTATTTTTGACAATGTTTGTTAAAAAATAGACATACAGATTATGCAATACGACAAAAAATACGGAGAAAACAGGAAGTTTATAGTGCAGAAATTTCGATAATTTACAAAAAATAAATATTGTAAAAAAAGAGGGATGAAAAATGAATAAAATTTCATCCTTTTTTTATGTTTTGAGATAGCAAAATGAAAGAAAAAAATGGATTTTTTTTGGATGTGGATAAAAAAATGGAAATATTGACAAAAAGATTCTTCGGGTGTAATGTTTTATTCGACTTTTAGGAAAGCCGGGAAACACAAGAAAACGGCTTGTGCCGGAAGCGGCTGATACCTAGGAGACGCAAGGATTACAGGGGTTCGAAGAGGAACGGTTCTCAACAGGCAGGAGTTCTTTTTTTATGCCCAAAAAGAACGGAAAATAAGAAGCCTGTAAAAAACGAAAAAAGGAGGGAGCAATACGGGAGATCTGACAGAAACATTGATGGACGAGCTGAACTGCGAGACAGTTCTGAGACTTCCTATATTAGGAGATATTTCAGAATCGGTTGTCGTTACATGGATTATTATGGCGTTTCTGGTTCTTTTGTCTGTCATATTAGTAAGAAATCTTAAAGTTGAAAATCCCGGAAAAGTGCAGCTTGCACTGGAGGCAATGATCGGCTGGGCGCAGGATTTCTTTGAAGGAATCATCGGCAAAGAAAATAAAGCCTATGTGCCGTATTTGATCACAGTGCTTCTTTATCTGGCAGTGTCAAACACGATCGGTCTGTTCGGTTTTAAACCGCCGACAAAAGATCTGAACGTGACGGCGGCGCTGGCGATCATGAGTATGTGTGTCATTGAATTTTCGGGAATTCACAAAAACGGAGTAGTCCACTGGATGAAACATTTTGCAAAGCCGGTTCCGGTTGTGGCGCCGATTACGGTGCTGGAAATTGTGATTCGGCCGTTGTCGCTGTGTATGCGGCTTTTTGGAAATATGTTGGCGGGATTTGTGGTGCTGGAGCTTTTGAAATTTTTCGTGCCGCTTATTTGCCCGATCCCGGTAAGTTTCTATTTTGATATCTTTGACGGGCTTCTTCAGGCATATGTATTTGTATTCCTGACAGCGTTATTTATGACGGAGGAAATGGAGTAATTCCGAAAAGGAAGAGAAAAAATCAGAAACAGAAGATAGAAATAATGAAATTCTGCATGTACAAGGCTGCGCAATAGTTTGGCAAGTTCAGGAAATGCAGGAAAGTACGAAAGAATCAAAAAATATCAAAGAATAAAGGAGAACATGAAATGGAAGCAATTATAGCAATCGGAGCAGCAGTAGCAGTTTTGACAGGTATCGGAGCAGGTGTTGGTATCGGAATCGCAACAGGAAAAGCAGCAGAAGCAATCGCAAGACAGCCGGAAGCAGAAAGCAAGATCAGTAAAAACCTGATCCTTGGATGTGCGCTTGCAGAGGCAACAGCTATTTACGGATTTATCATCGGAATTTTGATCATCATCCTTCTTGGTTAATTTAGTCAGATGTTACACTGTTAAAATGACGGGAAAGGTATGGGGAAAAGATGATAGAAATAAATATGAGTCTTGTCTATACAATAATAAATGTGATTATTCTCTATCTCTTGCTGAGACATTTTCTTATTAAGCCTGTGACAGATATTATGGAGAAACGGAAACAACTGATCGCCGACGGACTGAAAAATGCCCAGGATGCACAGGATGATGCCCTTAAGATGAAACAGGAATATGAAGCGGCTTTAAACGGGGCGAAACAGGAATCGGTGCAGATTGTGGAAAATGCCAGAAAGAGTGCGAAAGCAGAATACGATCGTATTTTGGAAGAAGCAGGGAATAAGGCAGACGGGATCATTGAGTCTGCGAAAGAGACTGTACGTATTGAACGGGAGAAAACAATCCGTGAACTGAAAGGAGAGATCTCTGGTTTGGCAATCGCTTCAGCGGCGAAGATTGCAGGAAAGGCTCAGGATGAAGAGAGAGAGTATCGGTTGTTTGATCAGTTTCTGCAAGAAACAGGAGAGGGACATAGAGATGGAGACGAATAAGAAAGTCATTTGTTCTTCTTCGGCAATGCGATATGCGGAAGTCCTTTTTGAACTTGCGCTTCCGAAAGAAACGATTGGAAAGACGCGGGAAATTTTTTCGGAAGTACCGCAGATAACGGAGATTCTGGAGAATCCGACGATCCGTCAGGACAAGAAAGAGCAAGTGATCGACAAAGTATTTCCACAGGAAATCAGAAATTTTTTGAAGGTTGTCTGCCGTTATCAGAAGATCGATTTGATCGAAGAGATTTTTGACGCATATGATCTGCGGACAGATGAAGAAGAGAAGATTGTAAGGGCTGTTCTTTTTTGCACTGTATTTCCAAACGAGGAGCAAAAACGAGGCATGGAGTCATTTCTCTGCCGGAAATATCATGCGAAGAAGGCATATATAGAGATACAAAAAGACGATTCCCTGATCGGCGGATTTGTTCTGCGGGTGGGAAGCGATGAGTATGACAGAAGTGTGAAAGGCCGTTTAGACAGATTAGAACAAAGATTACTATGGAGGTGAGCGAGGTGAGTTCGATCAACTCAAATGAAATTATTTCAATCTTAAGAGAAGAGATTGAGAATTTTGATATGATGAGCAAAGACAGCGAAGTAGGAACCGTAGTTTCCGTAGGTGACGGAATCGCTGAAGTTTATGGGATCGACCATGCAATGTACGGAGAGATCGTTACATTTGAGAATGGTTTAAAGGGAATGGTTCAGGATATCCGCAGAAATGAGATCGGCTGTATCCTCTTCGGAAGCGATACAAAGATCAGCGAAGGTACGAAGGTAACCCGCACAGGAAAGAGAGCGGGTGTTCCTGTTGGAGACGCTTATATAGGAAGAGTTGTGAATGCGTTAGGAGAGCCGATCGACGGGAAAGGTGGAATTGAAGCTGATGATTACCGCCCGATCGAGCAGGAAGCGCCGGGGATCGTTGACAGAAAATCGGTCAGTGTTCCGATGGAGACAGGAATTCTTTCTATTGACGCTATGTTTCCGATCGGAAGAGGACAAAGAGAGCTGATCATCGGAGACAGACAGACCGGAAAGACGTCGATCGCGCTTGATACGATCTTGAATCAGAAAGAGAAAGATGTGATCTGTGTCTATGTTGCTGTCGGACAGAAAGCATCTACAGTGGCAAAGGTTGTCAATACATTGAAAACAAACGGAGCGCTTGACTATACGATTGTTGTGTCATCGACAGCAAGCGACTGTGCGCCGCTTCAATATATTGCTCCGTATGCAGGAACTGCAATGGCAGAATATTTTATGTATAAAGGAAAAGACGTCTTGATCGTGTACGATGATCTGTCAAAACATGCGGTCGCTTACAGAGCGCTTTCCCTTTTGCTTGGACGTTCTCCGGGACGAGAGGCTTATCCGGGAGACGTATTTTATCTTCATTCAAGACTGTTGGAACGTTCCAGCAGACTGAGCGATGAGAACGGCGGCGGTTCGATCACAGCCCTGCCAATTATTGAGACACAGGCAGGAGACGTATCTGCATATATTCCGACAAATGTTATTTCGATCACAGATGGACAGATCTTTCTGGAGAGCGGATTGTTTGCCTCCGGTATGCGCCCGGCGGTAAATGTCGGTTTGTCCGTGTCCCGTGTAGGCGGCGCGGCACAGACGAAAGCAATGAAAAAGGCATCTGGAAGTATCCGTATCGACCTTGCTCAGTACAGAGAGATGGAAGTGTTCACACAGTTTAGTTCGGATTTGGACGCTGCGACAAAAGAACAGTTGGAATATGGAAGCGGATTGATGGAACTTTTGAAACAGCCGTTATATCATCCGATGTCGCTGCATGAAAAAGTAATTACTCTTTGCGCTGCAACGCACAAAGTATTTCTTGGCATCGACAAAAAGGAGATTCGTCAGTTCCGTCTTAATCTGATGACATGGTTCGACACGAAATATTCTGAGATCGGCAAAGAAATCGAAGAGAAAAAAGTGTTGTCTGATGAATTGATCGATCAGATCGTTTCGATCGCAGAGGAATTTAAAAAGAGCAGGTGATAACATGGCAAATATCAGAGAGATACAAAGCCGTATCAATAGTGTAAAAGATACGATGAAGATTACAAATGCGATGTATATGATTTCTTCTTCAAAGATGACACATGCGAAGAAAAAACTTGCGGATACAGAACCGTATTTTTACGGTCTGCAAGGTGAGATATCAAGAATTCTCAGACACTTGCCGGACTTGCATCACGGATATTTTTCGGCGCGTGAGAAAATTCCGGAGGGGGAACGCAAGATCGGTTCAATCGTCATTACAGCGGATAAAGGACTGGCCGGAGCATATAATCACAATATCGTGAAGCTGGAAGAAGAGATACTGGCGCGTCCGGGGATTCATAAATTGTTTATCGTAGGTGAACTTGGACGGCATTATTTCGCAAAGCGGGATGTACAGATTGATACGAACTTCCAGTACACGGTGCAAAATCCGACGATGCATCGGGCGAGAGATATTGCGGCGGTTCTGCTCGAACAGTTCCGTGAAAGGGAATTGGATGAGATCTATATCGTTTATACAAGAATGGAAAATTCTGTTCAGGCAGAAGCGGAAGTTATGAAACTTCTTCCCCTTGAGAGAAGTTCGTTTAATGAAATGAAAATGCCGCTGAATATGCACAGAGAGGCGATCGCGCTCTACCCGTCGGCAGAGGCAGTTATGGACAGCATTATTCCGAACTATGTGACAGGAATTGTGTACGGAGCGCTTGTCGAGGCGTATGCCAGTGAACATAACGCCCGTATGATGGCGATGAAATCTGCGACAGACAGTGCGAAAAGTCTGATCCATGACTTATCGGTCATATATAACCGTGCCAGACAGGCGGCGATCACACAGGAGATCACAGAGGTGTGCAGCGGTGCAAGGGCACAGCAAAAATAGAAATGCGCATGAAAAACAGCGGTTAAAGCTGTAGTCTGGAAACTCAGTATGTCAAACAGGCGGCAGAATGCCGCTGCAGTTCTAAGAAAGAGAGAAAGAACATGAATAAAGGAAAAATCATACAGGTTATGGGTCCTGTCGTAGATGTTGTGTTTGAAGACGGGAACCTTCCTTTTATCAAAGACGCTCTGGAAGTTGAAAACAATGGAAAGAAATGCGTTATGGAAGTGGCGCAGCATCTCGGAAACAATGAGGTTCGCTGTCTGATGCTGGCTGCAAGCGAAGGACTTCACAAAGATATGGAAGTGACTGCGACAGGAGCAGGGATTAAAGTTCCGGTCGGAGAGAAGACGCTTGGAAGACTGTTCAATGTACTTGGTGAAACGGTGGATGCCGGAGAAGAGATCACAGACGCAGATCGATGGGTGATCCACAGAGAACCTCCGACATTTGAAGATCAAAGTCCGGTTGTTGAGATTTTGGAAACAGGAATTAAAGTAATTGATCTTCTTGCTCCTTATGCCAAAGGAGGAAAGATCGGACTGTTCGGCGGCGCCGGAGTAGGAAAAACGGTTCTTATTCAGGAGCTGATCCGAAACATAGCGACGGAGCACGGCGGATATTCTATCTTTACCGGAGTCGGGGAGCGTTCCCGTGAAGGAAACGATCTTTGGACGGAAATGAAAGAATCAGGAGTGCTTGAAAAGACGGCGTTAGTGTTCGGCCAGATGAACGAGCCGCCTGGAGCACGTATGCGTGTGGCAGAAACAGGACTTACAATGGCAGAATATTTCCGTGATGAGGAACACCGAAACGTTCTGTTGTTTATTGATAATATTTTCCGCTTTACACAGGCAGGTTCGGAAGTGTCCGCGCTCCTTGGAAGAATGCCGTCTGCGGTTGGTTATCAGCCGACGCTTGCGACGGAAATGGGAGAACTTCAGGAAAGGATCGCATCAACGAAAAATGGTTCGGTTACTTCCGTGCAGGCAGTATATGTTCCTGCCGATGACTTGACAGATCCGGCTCCGGCAACGACGTTTGCCCACTTGGATGCTACAACGGTTCTTTCAAGAAAAGTGGTAGAACAGGGAATCTATCCGGCGGTTGATCCGCTGGAATCAAGCTCTCGTATTCTGGAGGCTGAGATCGTAGGCGAGGAACATTACGAAGTGGCAAATAAAGTGATCGCGATCCTTCAGAAATATAAAGAGCTTCAGGATATTATTGCAATCCTCGGTATGGAAGAACTGTCGGACGAAGATAAGGCGATCGTTATGCGGGCGAGAAAGATCCAGAAGTTTTTGTCGCAGCCGTTTTTTGTGGCTGAGACATTTACCGGAGTTCCGGGAAAATATGTGCCGCTGAAAGAAACGATCCGCGGATTTAAGATGATCATTGACGGGGAAATGGATGAGTATCCCGAGTCGGCATTTTTCAATGTAGGTTCGATCGATGATGTGATTGAGAAAGCGAAGGCGGCAGAATAGGCAGAGGTGCGTTATGGATACATTTGGATTGAGAATCATAGCAAGTGATAAAGTGTTTTTTAACGGGAGATGTAAGAAACTGACGATTCCGGCGCCGGACGGAGAAAAAGGGGTACTGGCGCATCATGAAAATATGGTAATCGCGATCGTTGTCGGCATTGCGCGGATGGAATCCATCGAAGGGGAGGTAACGGAAGTTGCCGTCGGAACCGGATTTGCGGAAATCGTGAATAACCGTGTGACATTGATCGTCGATACGGCAGAACGTCCGGAGGACATTGATGTGCGTCATGCCCGGGAGCAAAGAGAACACGCAGAGGAACGAATGAGACAGAAACAAAGTATTCAGGAATACTATCACACTCAGGCATCTCTTGCACGGGCGATGAACCGTCTGAAACTCGCACAGGGAGCAACGGATCTGATCCATTATTAAGTGCGGCAGGTGCGGTTTCGGCTGTCAAAAGAGACATCGGCGGCGGGGTTGTGAAACGAAACAGATAAAAAGGAGTTGTCGGGAAATAGATAGCTCCAAACAGGGGGCTGTGAAATAAGTCCCTAAAAAAATGGGGCTGTGAATATAAAGCAAAATGTCTCTATAAATATGATGCAGAAAAAGATGTAGAGAAAAATAAGGTTATGAAGATCAACGAATAATGGGAAGCTTTGAAAGAAGAATCTCATGTAAACATCCGGAGTGAGAAGGGGTTTTTGAACCGATAGATCCGTTCCATTCAGACGGAGAGAGATAGTGGAGATCTCAAAGAAAATGACGGTTTCGCCATTTCAATTACTGAACAGCAGAAAAAGTATATAAAGAATTCATGCTGTATGCGATTGGCGAAAATGTAAATAAATACTATCGCTTTCTTCATGATAAGATCGAGAAAGTTGAGAGAAAAACCGAAGAAAAGGTTACTTAGAAAAAGAGTGCTTAAAAAAACGCAGTCAAGGGGGCGTGACCTAAAATACATACAGAAAAGAGAAAAATAAGGGGGCTGTCGCTTTAACGATTAGTAAATCGTGAAGCGGCAGCTTCCTTTTTTCTGATTTTCTCTATATAGTTGTTCTGTTTCCATTGAAACTGTAGCTTTTTCGTAAAAAAGCCGTACTTTAATACAATTCAAAACTGAATTTGAAAAAATTTTTGAATTTTCTAAATTTATGCACTCTTCAAAGGAAATAAATGTCTTCCCGTTTTTCCTTTTTGGATTTTATTATGAAGTTTATTTACATTTTTTGCCATTGCCAGCAAAACACTTTCAGCAAGAACATTCGATGTGCCGCGACTCAAATATCTGCGAAACTGCATATCCTGTTTCAGTTCACCAAAAGAGCCTTCTGCTTGGATACTTCTGTTTATTCTAAGAAGAATTCCTTCGTCAGAAAGAATCCGTTCTAAATCTTCCTCTCGATATTTCAAAAATGTTTTTGCTACAGAAAGCACTTTGTTTCGTTCTTCTATTGGTGTTTTACAGTTGTTTCCTTTGATGCACTCTTTCTTGTAAGGGCAATCTTTACATTCTTTGCATTGATAAATGCTTTTTTCACTGACATATCCAGTTTTAGATTTTGAACGACGGATCTGTGTAAATAACAGCCGTTTTCCATTTCTACAAATATACGTGTTACTTGTTTTATCATAATCCATATTTTCTATACGGCCGATGTCATTTTTATATTTTCTCTTTTTTGACATCTCATAATTCGATGGTTTGATAAACGCCAGTTGTTGATTCTGCTCCAGGAATACATAATTCTCTTCACTTTCATATCCGGCATCTGCAATGATTTTTTGATACTTAAATACCAGATATTCTTCTGTCTCCCTTAAGAAAGGAATCAGTGTTGTAGTATCTGTAGGTTGAGGTTCGACCGTCAGCCATACAATGTATTCAGAATCAACTCCATGCTGTAAATTAAATGCCGGCTTTAACTGTCCGTTCCCCATTGCATCTTCTTTCATCCGCATAAAGGTTGCAGCTGGATCTGTTTTAGAATAACTGTTTCTTTTCCCACAAATATGAAGTTTTTTTGTGTATCCTTTTAAACGGTCTAGATATTCTTCTAATGTTTCAATACTCTTTTGCAGTTGAGTTTTTCGTTTTCCGATACCATGTACAAATACAATGTTTTCATCCTGCTTTAATGCATACAGCTTTTTTCGCAACCGTTTTACATGTTTCATTTTAACAGTATCACCGTGAATAATCTGAATACCGTAAAGCTGCTCACATTCTGCAATGAGATCGGCGATTTTAATCAGCAACTTCGCCTGATTTTTGGTTACTGTCTTTTTCCATACAAATGTATATTTATTGGCGCAGGCTTCGATTTTTGTACCGTCTATAAAAATCGTTTCTCCCGAAATTTCTCCAAGCTCGTAGAGAAGATTAGACATTTCAGCGAGAATCTGTTTCGCACATGGTGCAAAATGAATACTACGAAAACGAGCAAAAGTGGCATGATCAGGAACTGGTTTACCTTCTAAGAAATACATGAAGTTAATATCCCGTTTACAGTTCAATTCCATAGAACGGGAGGAATAATCACCATTCATGTAAGAGTATAAAACAATCTTCAAGAGAATTCTCGGCGATACTGTATTTATCCTTTCATAAGTAGAATATAAGTCAGTTAAATCCATAGTCTCCACAAACTGACTCAGCAATCGCACAGAATCATCTACTGGAATAATTGTTTCTAAATTTAAAGGAAGTTTTAGTTGATATCCTTCCTCATTCAAAGTATAATTTTTGTGTAATAATATAGGAGGTTGCATACTTATATTTTACACCAACAGCCAGACTTTTCGAAGCCTGGCTGTAATTTTTTGCATAGAAAAGAGGCTGTTATTTCATAGCCCCTTATTTTAAGATTTAGAAGCTAAAAAACGGTATTACTCGATAACTCCTTTTTGTTTGTACAACATAATTCTACTTTAATGTTGAGGCAATCAATATAAGAATTAATAATTAAAAATCACAAAAATAGTTGCGGGTACTTGACAACAAAAAACAATTAGCTAAAATGTTAATTGAGTGGTGAAGAAAGAGGATACAGGTGAAAGATTTAGTTTATAATGCTATGGCAAATGGTATACGGAGAGAAATTCTACGCATGTTGCGATGGAAAAGTTTAACAGCAAGTGAAATAGCAGAGAAATTTGATGTTTCTGCTCCTTCAATTTCAAGACACCTTGAATTATTAAAAGAGGCAGAGCTAGTTACTTGGAAAAGGGAGGGGAAATATGTTATTTATTCGTTAAACATGAGCTTATTACAAGAATTGAGTATGGAAGTATTAGAGTTTTGTGATAGAAAGGAGTCAAAATGAAAAAGAAGTATAAATTATATTTCTCTACAGTAGTTGTTATGCTTGCGACTTTTTTTCTGCCTAACAAATATATTAGTTTATTTTTGGCTGTAGTATTTTCAATAGGAGTGGCATTTTTTTTATACAAAAATATTTCTCTTTTAATTGATCCTATAAATGATAATGAAGTTAAAGGGCGAACTTTAAAAGAAGTACTCGTTTTTTTTATGGCGATGGTGCTTTTGGCGGTTATAGGAGTAGTATTGGCTGAAAAAAATATATTTACTGAATTTACAGAGCGTATGTTTGCAAATGTTTATATAATACTTGTTATGGTATGGTTCGGAAATATTGCAGGTAAAATTCCATTTAATGGGGTTATAGGTTTAAGATTACCATGGATGTTACTTGATGAGGAAACATGGAATATTGGACACCGCCTATTGGGATATTGTAGTTTACCGTTATCTGTAATATATTTGGTGCTAATTCCTTTAATAAATAACAAGACACTGGCAATTAGTGTTATGGCATTATGGATAGCAATACCAGGAATTGGGTCTTACATTTTTTTTAAAAGAAAACACCGTAATTGATGTATAGGGATTAAAAAGATGTTTAAACATATTTTAAAAAAATTTTTTCAAAATCGGTTGTCGTTTATTTTTACTTTTATAATAATGCTCACGTTTTTAATAACGTCAATTTCTCCATATTTGACCGGAGCTTTCGTGGACTTTTTGGTTATTAATAAAGATGAAAAAAAAGTGATTTTTTTAGCAGCACTAATTATGTCTGTTGGGATAATAGGTATTTTATTAGCGTATGTAAAAAATATGATGTCTGTAAAAATTACAAGTCAAGTTTCCTTTAATCTTCTTCAAGATATTACTAAATATCTTAAAAGAGTAAAATTGGAAATTATTGAAACGAAAGATCCCATGTACTTAGCACAACAAATAAGTACAGATGTAAATGTGACGACGGGGTTTGTAATATCAAATTATATTACTATATTCTTGAATTTATTTTTGGCAGTGGGGATTGTATATCTGTTTTGCTCTATTAATTTGATTTTACTGATTATGATGATCAGTCTAATTATACCTTATATAATTTTGTATATAAAAATGCGAGGCCCATTGTATCAAAAATTTCTTGAAAAGAAAGATGCAGATAGCAAATTTTTTAGTAAACTCAGTTCTCAGATTTGTCAGATTTTTTTTATAAAAACTTACTAAATTTCTGATTATCTTTTCATAAGTTGGTAAATGCCGATATAT
>OGRC01000464.1_pt1 | contig 33680 bp, 30 predicted proteins | sample 1553431 | NCBI WGS metagenome assembly OGRC01 (sample SAMEA2580064, study PRJEB22360) | human gut metagenome | biome: human gut; feature: human-associated habitat; material: faeces | place: Denmark | collected 2008/2010
TAGCCGTAGCGCTGGCTTTTTGTATCCGTACTTTTGTGGTAGAGCCTTATATGGTCGAGGGTACGTCGATGTATCCGACGCTGGAAAGCCACGAGCGCCTGATCGTCAGCAAGTATAAATATTTCTTTACCGAGCCGAAAAAGGGTGAGATCGTTGTTTTCCGTTATCCGAAGGATGAAAGCCGCGATTTTATCAAACGCGTTATCGCGACCGGCGGTGATACTATTGAGATGCGTGACGGTAAGGTTCTGGTCAACGGCAGTGTGATCGAAGAAAATTATATTTACAAGGATGATCCGAAGGGCCCGAATAAGTCTAATTACAGAAAATCTGTTGTGCCTCAGGGGCATATCTTCGTTTTAGGAGATAACCGTAATAATTCTGAAGACAGCCGTTTTGCCGATGTTGATTTTGTGCCGCTGAAGCTTGTAAAAGGCGAAGCAGTTGTTGCTTTCTGGCCTGTTGAAAGATGGCGTATGCTGCCTTGATAGGCGGTCGAGGAGATAATTATGGATTTTAAGATACAATGGTTTCCCGGTCATATGACGAAGGCGAAACGGATGATGGAACAGCAGTTAAAGCTGGTTGATGTTGTGGTTGAAATGCTGGATGCGCGGATCCCACGTTCCAGCAGCAATCCGATGCTGATCCAGATGCTGGGGGATAAACCCAAGGTCGTTGCTTTGAATAAGATCGATATGGCTGATCCGGAAAAGACTGAAAAATGGCTGCAGACTTTTAAAAACAGCGGTTTGCCTGTCTGTAAGGTAGATTGCAGCACCGGTAAGGGCGTAAAACAGATGGTGGCTGCGATCCAGCAGGTGGCCAAGCCTGTCACGGATAAGTGGCTGAGAAAAGGTGTACGCAATCGTTCGATCCGTGTTATGATCGTGGGTGTGCCGAATGTAGGTAAGTCTACTTTGATCAATCGTTTGGTCGGTAAAAATAAAGTTGTGGCAGCGGACAGACCTGGTGTGACTCGAGGTCAGCAATGGGTGACTATCGCCAAAGGTCTGGAGCTTTTGGATACCCCAGGTGTTTTGTGGCCGAAATTTGAAGATCCGGAAGTAGGCTTTTGTCTGGCAGTAACGGGAGCAATCAAAGAGGATGTTTATGACAGGGAAACAGCAGTAGAGCTGTTGCTTGAACGTTTGATGCATATCTATCCGGAGGATCTGCGTGTAAAGTACGCTATTGATTTTTCAGAAGCTGAGCCTGTGCGTGAGGTAATGGCTAAAATAGCCGTCGCGCGCGGCTGCCTGAAGGCCGGCGGTGTGCTTGACATTGATAAGGTTATCCAGCTGGTATTGCGTGATTTTCGTACAGGACGCTTAGGGCGTTTTACTTTAGATGAACCGAGTGAAAATAATTAAGGCCGCTGCAACGCGGCCTTTTTAATTAGGGGTGGGAATAATGAAGATCAGCGAGGTAAAGGAGATTTTGGCGGGAGAACCTGACCCGGATCAGGTGGCAGAACTTGCTGCCGATGAGCGCAGCGGTGTGCAGAAACTGGTTGCCGCTTATCATAAAAGGCAGGAAAAGCTGCGTTTAGAGCAGCAGCGTTTTACGGAGATGCTGGCCTATGAACGTAAATATTACGCTCAGGGGGCACAGTATATTGCCGGGATCGACGAAGCAGGACGGGGACCTTTGGCAGGGCCGTTGGTGATAGCGGCTGTTATTTTACCGCAGGAGGTATTTATCAGCGGACTTAATGATTCCAAGCAGCTTTCGGCAGTAAAGCGCGAGCAGCTTTATGACGAAGTACTTGCCAAAGCACTGTCTGTTTCTGTAAATGTAGTCAGTATCAGCAATATCGACGAGCTGAATATTTATCAGGCTACGAAGCAGGGAATGACTGAGGTTCTGGAACATCTTGCGATTAAGCCGCAGGTGGCGCTGGTAGATGCAATGCCGATCGTATCGGCCGGTATTGAAACAGTTTCCTTGATTCACGGTGACGCGCTGAGTGCTTCGATAGCTGCTGCTTCTATTATTGCCAAGGTCACTCGTGACCGGATGATGATAGAACTGGCTGAACAATATCCTCAGTATGGTTTTGCCGGTAACAAGGGTTATGGCAGCAGGGAGCATATGCAGGCAATTGCTGAGTTTGGAGCGACTAAGTGGCATCGCCGCAGTTATGAGCCCATTAAAAGTATGCATCTGCCTCCTGCTGAACATGAAGGTAACAGGCTGTTTTCGCCGGTGTCAGAGAAGTGACGGAAGCGCGGCAAAGGCTGGGGAAAAAAGGTGAGGACGCTGCCTGCACTTATTTAGAACGTAAAGGTTACGTTATCTGCCGTCGTAATTACCGCTGCCGTTATGGCGAGATCGATATTATTGCCGCTAAAGGCGGCGAGCTTAGTTTTGTAGAAGTAAAAACACGCCGCAACCTGAATTTTGGGCTGCCCCGTCTGGCGGTTACATACGCCAAGCAGCAGAAAATCAGGAGTGCGGCGCTTTTTTATTTGCAGCAGGAAAACAGGCATCAGCAAATGCTCAGTTTTGATGTGATCGAAATTTTAGTTGAGGGCAATGTGGCAAGATTACACCATTTACCGCACTGTTTTTAAAATAAGAGGAGGCGTTTTTATGTACGCTAAAGTTTATGGAGAAACAACCTGCGGTATCAATGGTGAACAGATCATTGTCGAAGTGGATATTTCTAACGGGCTGCCGAGCTTTGATATTGTGGGTTTGCCTGATACGTCAGTCAAAGAATCTCGGGAACGGGTACGGGCTGCACTGAAAAATTCGGGCCTGATCTTTCCGATGACCAGGATTACTGTAAATCTGGCTCCGGCTGATTTGAAAAAGGATGGTTCCGGTCTTGATCTTCCTATTGCTGTTGGTATTTTAGTCAGCAGCGGTGTTTTACAGCAGGAGCAGGTTGATGATACTATTTTTGTGGGCGAACTGGCACTGGATGGGACAATCAGGCAGATTGCAGGCGTATTGCCAATGATTCTGCATGCACGTGACATTGGCAGGAAAAACATTGTGATCCCTGCAGGCAACTGCGCTGAAGGACGGCTTGTTGACGGTATTGATGTGCTGATACCTGCATCGCTGCTTGAATTGGTAGAGCATCTGCGGGGTGAAAAGGTTCTGAATGTACTGGATAAGGAAGCTATCTGCGCGGCAGCAACCAGTGTCTATGATGTGGATTTTGCGGAAGTGCGCGGGCAGCAGGTAGTAAAAAGAGCACTGGAAATAGCAGCGGCAGGTGGACATAATATTTTGATGGTAGGATCTCCCGGCAGCGGTAAAACTATGCTGGCACGTCGGCTGCCAACTATTTTACCGCCGCTGACAGAGGCTGAGGCGCTGGAGGTAACAAAAATCTACAGTATTGCAGGTTTGCTGCAGCGGCAGGAACGGGTGATGCTGGAACGTCCATTTCGCAGTCCGCATCATACGATTTCTTCAAGCGCGCTTATAGGTGGCGGCAGTGTGCCGCGGCCTGGAGAAGTGACATTGAGCCATCATGGTGTTTTATTTTTAGATGAGTTTCCTGAATTTTCGCGTACTGCTTTGGAGGTGCTGCGTCAGCCGCTGGAAGATGGTTATGTGACGATCAGCCGCGTACAGGCATCGCTTACTTTTCCTGCTAATTTTATTATGTGCACAGCGCAGAACCCGTGTCCCTGTGGCTATCTGGGTGATAAAAAGCGGGAATGTTCGTGTAAGCAGTTTGAGATCGAGCGTTATCACCGTAAACTGTCGGGGCCTTTATTAGACCGTATTGATTTACAGGTGTATGTGCCGCGGCTGGAATACGCTGATCTGCAAAGCAGGGAAGCCGGTGAAAGCTCGGCCGTGATTCGTGAAAGGGTGATCAAAGCGCGTCAGCTGCAGTTGCTGCGTTTACAGGGTACTAATTTGTACTGCAATGCGCAGATGGGGAGGCGTGAGCTGAACAAGCACTGCCAGATGGAAGCTGCTGCAGAAAAGCTGCTGGCGAAGTTTTTTACGGCGTTGGGGCTCAGCGCCCGCAGCCACGATCGGATCATTAAAGTAGCGCGTACGATAGCCGATCTGGACGGCAGTGATATCATAACGGCCGCCCATCTGGCAGAGGCGGTACAGCTGCGGACAAGTTTAAATTCATAAAAAAACAAAAGATGTTTTTAGAAATAATGAGAAGCAGGCATGAGATAAAAGTTATCTCATGCCTGCTTCTTTGAGCGTTTTTTATACTGCGGTACCGTTATACTGGAAGATGCTGAAGCTCCAGTCGTTATTATATGTTCCGGAGAAACTTTCAGTCTTTTGATTTTCTTTGTTTCTGGCAATAATGTTGTATTTTTTGTCGTTGGATAAATGGGGGAAGTTAGTTTGCGTAGCAGAAAGACATAAGATTTTACTGGAATCATCATACCGGCCAAGAGCGATTGGGGTGCAATTCATTCCGTCGAATTTACTTTGGGGATTAGCTGACATGTCTTCTACTACAGATAAAATTTGATAATCAATATACATTTTTATTCCTCTTTTCTTTTTTGATATCAAGTATATGTGCACACTTACTTTAACCATATGATACTTGATATTATTACTACTATGGTGGATTTTACAGAGAAGAGAAAAATTTAGCCTAACGGCTGATTATCGCAGATAAATTCAATGAGTTTTTGTTCGTCGCCGTAGATTTGCCGGCCGCGTTTGGTGACGATGCCGGAATTTATAAAAAGCGGCTTTTTAAGTGAAAGTGGAATGATATTGTCAGAGGCCGTAATGGCTTGACGCATTAGAAAAGAGGAGGCTATTTGGCTGGAAATGAGGTTTTTGACCGTATGAAGCTGCGATGAATGCAGAATTACCTTAGGCGCTGTTAAAGCCTGCTGAAAATTTTGATAGATGAGGCGATTGACGAAAAAACCACCGTTAAGCAGTACCAGAGGTTCGTTGGCAATATCTTTGGTATCGACATATTTTTTCTGCGCCAGCGGATGGTCAGGATAGGTGCAGAAGCAGGCTTCGCTTTTAAAAAGCTTACGGTAATGCAGATTGGGTGAAAAGCTGTCGTCATAATTGGTGACGGCTAAATCAAGTTCTTCATTTTCTATCATACGCAGTGAATCTATGCCGCCTGCTTCTACTACTTCCAGCTCTATTTCAGGGTACAGATTTTTGAAATCGCGGAAAAGAGTTGGCAGCAGATGTACGCCGATTTGTAAAGGTACTGCCAGGCGGATGAGGTTTTTATTCTGTGCCATATCTTTGATATCGCGGTCAAGCTGCTGTAGGTTAGCCAAAATAGGAGTGATTTTACTTAACAGCAGGCTGCCGTCTTCTGTAAGCGAAAGTTTTTTGCCTTCGCGCCGAAAAAGGTTCAGCCCGCTTTCTTTTTCCAGATCGGCCATGGCGATGGAAACAGTTGGCTGAGAGATATGCAGACTGGCGGCAGCTTTAGTGATACTGCGCCATTTACAGACTTCATAAAAATAACGCATCTGTGTCAGTGTCATAGTTAGTCCTCCTTATTATAGATTATAACTCATTTTATTATAGCATTGTTTAATAGCTAAAAACTATATTTATATTTAAAATTTGTATTTTACTTTATTGTTATCGTAGCGGATAATGAAAGCAGAGAAATAGAATGCTAAATGTGGTGTGAAAATTTACGGAGGTGGGGCAGATGAATATTGACCAAAAGTATTTTCCGGAATTCAAACAGCAACTTATCGATGTAGGTGACGGTATTAAGATCAACACTTTAGTTGGCGGCAAGGGCAGTGAAGCTATTTTACTGCTGCACGGGCATCCAGAGACACATTTGATCTGGCGGTTTTTGACGCCGGGTCTAACCGGGCTTTATACGGTAGTTATTACAGATCTGCGTGGATATGGCGACAGCAGCAAGCCTGAAGGACTTCCGGATCATGCTAATTATTCCAAGCGGGCTATGGGAGACGATCAGTTTACAGTTATGAGCAAGCTGGGTTTTGAAAAATTCCATGGTGTCGGTCATGATCGCGGGGCAAGAGTACTGCACAGGATGGTGATGGATCATCCGGAACGGCTGCTGTCTTGTACGATGATGGATATTTTGCCGACTTATGATATGTACCGTGATACCAGTCAGGAGTTTGCGACTAAATATTGGCACTGGTTCTTTTATATTCAGGGCAAAGGGTTCCCTGAAAGAGTGCTGGCGGCAGATCCTGAGTATTTTGTTAATTATAATTTGAATTTGAAGATCGGGCCGGCCGCTAAAAGCAGGTTCCCTAAGGAGATTTTAGACGAATATGTACGCTGTCTGCGCGATCCGATGACTTTCCATGGTATTTGCGAAGATTACCGTGCCAGTGCTACTATAGATATGGAGATGGATAAAGCAGATCGTGAACAGATCATTCAGGTTCCTGTTTTGGCTTTGTGGGGTAAGGACGGTGTTGTCGGTAAGCTGTGGGATGTTATGAGCGGCTGGCAGGAAAGGGCGGCTAATGTAGAAGGGTTTGCTGTAAATGAGTGCGGGCATTTTGTACCGGAAGAACAGCCGGAGGTAGTTTTAGAGGCGATGCTGCAATTTTTAGCCAAATATCCGGCTTGAATTTGTTGCGGTGCTAATAAAAGAAAAGAAAGAAGTGTAGCTTATGCATGCTATTGAAAAATTATTGGCAGAAAAAGCTGGTAAACATCAGGTCGCAACAGGCGAGATAGTTAATTGCGACGTGGATATTGCAGGAATCAACGATTTATATTTGCAGACTGTACGTTCCTTTTATGAAATGGGCGGTGAAAAGGTTTTTGACGCTGATAAGATCGTGATGTTTTTTGATCATTATGCTCCCTGTGCTACGATAACACAGGCTGAAAATCATAAACAGTTCAGAAAGTTCTGTTTTGAACAGGGTATCGAAAAATTGATGGATATAGATCAGGGTGTCTGCCATCAGGTTTTGGCCGATAAAGGTTGGGTACATCCTGGAGAGATAGTAGTTGTCACTGATTCGCATACTACGACTCACGGAGCTTTTGGCGCTTTTGGGACCGGTGTTGGCGCTACTGATCTGGCGACGATTATGATTACTGGCAAGCTGTGGTTCATGGTACCGGAGATTTTCAGGATCAATCTGGTTGGTAAGCTGCAGCCGGGTGTTTTTGCCAAGGATATCATTCTGCATATCATAGGTGATCTGGGTGCAGATTACGGTGTTTATAAAGCGGTAGAATTTGCAGGACCTGTTGTAAATGGGTTGAGTATTTCCGAAAGAATGTGTATGTGTAATATGTCAACGGAGATGGGTTGTAAAACCAGCTATATCCAGCCTGATGCTGTCACTATGGAATATTTGCACAACTGTGTGGCAAGACCTTATAAAATTTATGAAACAGATACTGATTTTCAATATGCTGCGGAGCTTACGTATGACGTAAGTAAAATCAGGGCTCAGGTAGCGGCACCATCAAGTGTTGATAATGTTTTTGAATTGGACAAATATGCCGGCACTCCTGTTGACGAAGCTTATTTGGGTTCGTGTACTGGCGGTCGTCTGCAGGATCTGGCTGTAGCAGCACAGATCTTACAAGGCAGGCATATTTCTAAAACAACGAGGATGATAGTCGTGCCTGCTTCTAAAAAGGTAATGGAAGATGCAATGGAGCTTGGGTATATCAAAACTTTGATACGGGCAGGAGCCACGATAACGGCTCCGGGCTGTGCCGCCTGTTTGGGAGTACACCAGGGGATGCTTGCAGGAGGAGAGGTTTGCATAAGTTCTACTAACCGTAATTTCCCCGGGAGAATGGGACATGTAGATGGCAGGATATTTCTGGCCTCTCCTGCTGCTGTGGCAGCTTCGGCATTAGAGGGGAAAATTACTGATCCGGCTGTATATTTGAAAACCGGCGACTGCGGGAATGGACGGTGATGGTAATGAAAACGAAATTCAGGGGCAAAGCATTTGTTTTTGGGAAAAATATTGATACAGATCAGATTTATCCGGGTCGTTTTGTAGAATATACGGATGTAGAAGATATAAAAAAATATGCGATGTACGGCGCTGATGAGAGCTTTGTAAAAAACTTCGATCCGGGAGATATCATTGTGGCCGGAACTAATTTTGGCTGCGGTTCATCGCGTGAGCATGCGGCAATAACATTGAAAGCAGTTGGTGCTGGAGCTGTACTGGCAGAATCTTTTGGCAGGATATTTTTCCGTAATGCTATTAATTTAGGCGTACCTGTTATTACCTGCAGCGAGATCACGAAAATTATTGCAGAGGGTGATGAAGTAGAGGTTGATATTGAGGCTGGAATAATCAAAAACCTGACTACGGGAGCAACAGCTGCAGCTGTTCCGATGTCGCCTTATATTATGAACATTCTGCAGAGCGGCGGGATCAAACCTATGATCAAAGCGATGCAGGAGACTAAAAAAAGTAAGAACCGGTGACGGCGCTGTAAAATTACAATGTAAAGATTTTTTTGAATTATAATTTGCAATGTATACACACAACTTTGCTGAAAATATGGTACAATAATAACTACCGTGTTAGACATGGTAGTTATTATTTGTTTTATGGGAAAGGATGACAACAGTATGCGTATCGTATTAACTATCGTTGGCAAAGACAAGGTCGGCATTATTGCTAAAGTAAGTAATATTCTCGCTGAGCATGGCGTAAATATCCTCAATATCAATCAAAATATTATGGAGGGTTTCTTCAATATGGTTTTGATTGCTGATATGACGGGTGCTGCTGTAAAATTACAGGATCTTAAGGATATCTTTACTGCTTTAGGCAGAGATATCGGCGTTGAGATCAGAGTACAAAGCGAAGAAATATTTACGGCGATGCACCGTATCTAGGAGGCTGTCTATGTTCACGATTAAAGATATCTTGGAAACTAACCAGATGATCACGCAGAACAACCTGGATGTGCGTACGATCACTATGGGAATCAGTTTGCGCGACTGCGGTCATCCTGATATAAAAGTAACGGCACAGAAGGTATATGATAAGATCACCAGAAAAGCTGAAAAGCTTGTTCAGGTCGGCGAGGAACTGGAAATGGAGCTCGGTGTTCCGATCATTAATAAACGTATTTCTGTAACTCCTGTTTCGATGGTTGGTGAAAGCTGCGACAGCAATGATTATGTTCCGCTGGCTAAAGCGCTTGATGAGGCAGGCAAAGCAGTAGGCGTTAATTTTATCGGCGGTTTTTCTGCCTTGGTTGATAAAGGTTATACCAAAGGTGATAGAAATCTTATTTGTTCTATTCCAGAAGCTTTGGCAGTAACTGATATTGTCTGTTCCTCTGTCAGTGTCGGTTCTACTAAATGCGGGATTAATATGGATGCAGTTGCGGAAATGGGCCGTGTAATCAAAATGGCAGCAGAACGTACTGCAGACCGTGATGCTATTGGCTGTGCAAAATTGGTTGTTTTCTGTAATGCAGTGCCTGATAATCCTTTTATGGCCGGAGCTTTCCATGGTGTTACAGAGCCTGAAACTGTCATAAATGTAGGTGTCAGCGGACCCGGTGTGGTAAAACATGCGTTGGAGGCAGTGCGCGGACAGGACATTGGCGCTGTAGCAGAAACGATCAAGAAAACTGCGTTCAAAATTACTCGTGTCGGCCAGTTGGTTGCACAGGAAGCCGCCCGTCGTCTGGATACGCAGTTTGGTATTATTGATTTGTCGCTGGCTCCGACACCGGCAATCGGCGACAGCGTTGCTCATATTCTGGAAGAAATAGGCTTGGAGAGCTGTGGCTGCCCTGGTACTACTGCTACTTTAGCTATGCTTAATGACGCCGTTAAAAAGGGTGGATTGATGGCTTCAAGTTATGTCGGCGGTTTGAGCGGTGCCTTTATTCCTGTCAGTGAAGACGCGGGAATGATCGCGGCTGTTGAACGCGGCAGCCTGACTTTGGAGAAATTAGAGGCCATGACCTGTGTTTGTTCCGTAGGGCTTGATATGATAGCCATTCCAGGTGATGTGACTGCTGAAACTATTTCAGCAATCATTGCTGATGAAGCGGCAATTGGAATGATCAACAATAAAACTACTGCTGTACGTCTGATACCGGTTCCGGGTAAAACTGTCGGAGAACAGGTAGAATTTGGCGGTTTGCTTGGATATGCTCCCATCATTGCCGTGAGCAAATTTAAGGCCGATGCCTTTATTGCCCGCGGTGGTCGTATTCCTGCACCGGTAAGGAGTCTGACCAACTAATGCGTAAACAACAACGTGAGGCAATTTTAGCGCTGCTGGAAGAAACTTATATGGGTACGGAAACAGCGCTGAACTATTCGACGCCTTTTGAATTGTTAGTAGCGGTAATTATGTCAGCGCAATGTACGGACGAACGTGTCAATAAGATTACAGCACGTATTTTCCCGAAATATAATACTCCTGAAAAAATGGGCGCACTTTCTCAGGAACAGCTGGAAGAAGAGATTCGTGACTGTGGACTGTTCCGATCGAAGGCTAAAAATCTGCTGGCAACCTGTAAAATGCTGACGGAAGAATATAACAGCGTTATTCCTGACACTGTCGAGGAGCTGATGAAGCTGCCGGGTGTGGGTAAAAAAACGGCTAATGTTGTCGCCAGTATTGTTTATAAGGTTCCGGCGATTGCGGTTGATACCCATGTTTTCAGAGTTTCGCATCGGTTGGGTTTAGCTAAGGGTGATGACCCATTGGCGGTGGAGAAAGAGCTGCAGAAAGCCATTCCGAAGAATAAATGGAGCGATGCCCATCATTGGTTGATCTGGCATGGCCGTAAGATTTGCAAGGCAAGGAAACCTTTATGCAGTGAATGCGTATTGGTAGAATTGTGTCCATACAAGGAAAAGAATTTATAAAATAAAATTGCAGACAAGCCTGTAGTGCGACTGGCACACAGGCTTGTTGTGTTTAAGGAGCAGCCGTGCAGACAAAAGAAATGATTTTGCAAAAATATTTTGGTTACAGTGAGTTCAGAAGCGGGCAGTCAGAGCTGATAGAGCAAATTTTGAACGGACGTCCTGTTGTAGCTGTTATGCCGACTGGAGCTGGAAAAAGCTTATGTTATCAGTTACCGGCGTTGATGCTGGAGGGCTTGACACTGGTTGTTTCACCGTTGATTTCCTTGATGAAGGATCAGGTACGCAGTTTAGCGGAACATGGTGTAGAAGCGGCTTATTTGAGCAGCGGGATGAGTAAGCAGGAGTACGGTGCCGCCGTTTATGCTGCCCGTAATAATAAATGTAAATTGCTGTACGTTTCACCTGAACGCCTGCAGAATGAGCAGTTTAAGGCTTTTGCAAGTGAGCTGCAAATAGCGTTGGTCGTTGTTGATGAAGCACACTGCGTAGTACGATGGGGTGAATCCTTCCGACCGGCTTATTTGGCAATAAAGCCGTTTTTAGACGGCCTGCCGAAGGCTCCTGTTGTTGCGGCTTTTACAGCTACTGCCACGCCGGTTGTAAGACGTGAGATAAGTAAATGTCTGGGATTAGAGCAGCCGTTAGAACTGGTGACAGGTTTTGACAGAAGCAATCTTACATTTATTGTGGAAAAACCAATGGTGAAAAGACGTTTTTTGCGTAGCTGGCTGCCGGAGCAAAACGGTTGCGGTATTATTTATTGTGCAACGCAGAAGCAGACGGAAGAAGTATGTAATGACCTCAATGCCTGGGGCTATCCAGCAGGACGTTATCATGCTGGTTTAACAATGGAAGAACGGCAGCGGAACCAGAACGCTTTCATTAAAAATGAATTGCAGGTGATGGTGGCGACTAATGCGTTTGGGATGGGTATAGATAAACCTGATGTAAGGTTTGTCTTGCATTATACTTTGCCGCTTGATGTAGAAGGCTATTATCAGGAAGCAGGAAGGGCTGGACGTGACGGCTTGCCGGCAAAATGCGTACTGCTTTTTGAACGGCGTGACATAATGCAGCAGCGGCAGCTGCTGGAATATAGCTGTGAGCAGAGAGAAAGCAGTGCGGAAGACAAAAAGCTGTGGCTGACAAATGCTTACCAAAGGCTGCGTGATATAGAAAGCTATTGTTTTACCAGAGGTTGCCTGCGTAAATATCTGCTGACATATTTTGGACAGGAAACAAATGACAGATGTGGGAATTGCAGTAATTGCAGCGGCAGTAATTGAAGGTGCTTTGTGACAAGGCAGTGAACTTATTCGTTAATGGGCAGGGAATATTTTTTGAATGCAGAATATATTAATTAAGAATTTAAGCAGGGAGGGACCGTTATGAAAATCACCTTTTTAGGTGCCACAAGAATGGTTACAGGCTCTTGTTATTTACTTGAAATAGGCAGTAAAAAAATGCTGTTGGACTGCGGTATGTTTCAAGGTTCTAAAATGATTACTGCTTTTAATGAAAAGGATTTTGTTTTTGCGCCTAATGATATTGACACAGTTGTGCTGACCCATGCTCATATCGACCACAGCGGGTTGATACCAAAGCTGATAAAACAAGGATATAAGGGTTCTGTACATTGTACGAAAACCACTTTAGAGCTGTGCACGATTCTGTTGCCTGACAGTGCTCATATTCAGGAATCTGATGCAGAGTTTGCCAACCGGAAAGGTTTGCGTGCAGGTAAATCTGTAGTAGAACCTTTGTATACTGTTGATGATGCGTATAAAGCTTTGCAGCATTTTCATACGCACGAGTTTGGTGAAATGCTTGAGGTTCTTCCGGGAGTGCAGGTTAAATTTAAGGTTGCCGGGCATATTTTAGGTTCGGCGATTGTTGAAGTTTTTGTTAATGAAGATGGCAAAACAACTAAGCTCGTTTTTACCGGAGATATTGGACAGCCTAATCAGCCGATTATCGAGGATCCGGAAGAAATTTCCGGAGCAGACTTTATAATCACCGAATCTACTTATGGCAATCGTGTGCATAAAGCCTATGACAAAGAAGCGGAGCTGTCTGAGATCATTAATGACACTGTGGCTAAAGGTGGTAATGTAGTTATTCCTGCCTTTGCTGTAGGACGTACACAGGTACTTCTTTATTATTTCCAGAAGCTTCTGCAGGAAGGTCGTATCCCTCAGGTACCAATCATTATCGACAGTCCGATGGCGAGCAAAGCTACTGCTATCACGCTTACTAATCCTCAGGAATATGACGAAGAAGCGCGGGCTTTGTATGAAATGCACGGTAACAGGCTTTTAGCGATTCCAAATCTGCGTTTCACGGCAACTGCGCAGGAATCACGGATGATTAATGAGATGCCAGGGCCTAAAATTATCGTTTCTGCCAGTGGTATGGCAGACGCAGGACGTATACTGCATCATTTGAAGCATAATCTCTGGCAGGAAAACTGCTCTGTCATTATTGCCGGTTATCAGGCTGAGGGAACAATGGGACGTCGGTTGATAGAAGGTTCCAAGCAGGTTAAGATTATGGGCGAAGATATTAAGGTAAATGCCAAGATCTACAATATGAAAGGGTTTTCGGCACATGCGGACAAGGAACAGCTGCTTGAATGGTACGGTAAGATGAAACAGCCGCCGAAAGCATTTTTCGTTACACATGGTGAGTTTGATGCTGCCAGCAATTTCGCTGATGAGCTGCAGCGCCGTTTGGGTACAGCTGCTTATATCCCGCAATATGGGGATAGTGTCACGATAAATGGTACTGAATGGAATGTTACGACGTCGAATATCGTGACGACAGTTCCGGAAGTGGCGGCACTTAGAGAGTATTTGCGGCAGTTTGAGAGTTCTTATTTGCAGTATCGTACTAAAATTGAGCAGATCGTTGCTCGTGACGGTGATAAAGCAGCTGGTATACGCAAAAAGATGGAAAAAATCAGAAAATATGTGGATGACATGCTGTCATCGCTGTAGGGTTTTCAGTAAAGGAGTTTTTGAAAAATATGAATTATGTTAGTTTGTGTAGAAGATTGGCTGTTTGTACTGCTTTAGGTATAGCGTTATCCTTGCCGGTTGGAGCAGTTTGGAATACAATGCAGCCTCAGTTGGCTTATGCTGAAGAATACAGCAGCCTGCGTGGAAATATTATTGAAAATGCGTATCTTTTAGTTGGAACCCCTTTTAAAATGGGCGGCAGTTTTCCGTCAGAAGGATTTGATGGTTCCGGTTATGTGCAGTATGTTTTTGGTGAAAGTGGTATCGCGTTGCCGCGAACTGTTGATGAGCAATATGACGTAGGCAGGAGAATCGGAAAAGATGATCTGCTTCCGGGAGATCTGGTATTTTATAGCACTGATGGCCCAGGAGCGACCTTCTGCGGTATTTACAGCGGAGATGGTAAATTCATTTATGCCGGTACTAAAAATGGCGTAATTGAAGGTGAAGCGTTTGGTCCTTATTGGGATGAACGTTTTTATGGGGCCAGAAGGATCATTGATTGAGATGGTAGTTTTTATTTAGAATGATCAATAAAAAATACAGCCGCTTTTTGAAAGCGGCTGTATTTTTTTGTATTATGCCAAAGTAGTATAAAAACAATACATTTGTACAAGAAAAAACAGAAAGATAAAATAATTTTAAAAATATATTGACATAGTGTTAAGGTGTTGTTATACTTATTTCAATGTTTCGACAAATCATCAGGTTACAGGTTATGACTGGGAATGGACAGTGGAAGGCTTTCAGAAAGCCGGCGGTAGATGCGAGCCGGTAAGCGTGGAAATAAGTCCTCTCACCCAGGAACTCTTTTTCTGAGGGCGAATGTAGGGAAAAGCGCAGGGCTGCGTTAAAGGCCTCAGAGTATAATTTAGGGTGGTACCGCGTACTTAACGCCCCTATCGGCTATGCCGGTAGGGGCTTTTTTGTTGAATTTGTTGGGCAGCAAGGGAGGGGAATTTATGAACAAGCAGCGTAAAATGTTGCGTGAACGTCTGCTGAGGTCAGAGATTTTGGTTTTGCCGGGTGTTTATGATGCTTTGACGGCAAAAATTGCGGCAGAAGTAGGGTTTGATGCACTGGTTATGGGAGGTTATAGTATCGCTGCCTCCAGATTAGGGCAGCCGGATGTAGGTTACCTTTCGATGACTGAAATGGTGCAGGCTGTGAAATGTATTGTGGATGCCACAGAATTACCGGTATTTGCCGATGGTGATACTGGTTACGGAAATGCGTTAAGCGTACGGAGGACGATGCAGGAATATGAAAAAGCCGGAGCAGCTGCAGTGCTTTTTGAAGATCAGGTATGGCCTAAACGTTGTGGACATATGGTCGGTAAGCAGGTCATAGATGCATCTGAGCATGCGAAAAAACTGCGGGCGGCTGCTGATGCCAGAACTGACGAGGATTTTTTACTGATTGCCAGAACTGATGCGAGGGCTGTGAATGGACTGGAGGATGCTGTTGAACGCGGCAAATTGTATTTAGATAACGGAGCTGAAGCTTTGTTTATAGAAGCGCCGCAGGATATAAGAGAATTAGAAGCTGTTACGAAAGCTTTTCCAGATACCATACTGATAGCTAATATGATCGAAGGCGGCAGGACACCGAACCTGACTGCAAAAGATTTGGAAAATATAGGATTTAAAATAGTGTTCTGGCCCTGCAGTGCCTTATACGTCATTACGCAGGCTTTTAAAGAAGCAATGACAGTGCTGCATCAAACGGGGACGACTAAGGCCTATGAAGATAAAATGATGCATTTTACTGATTTTAACAGGTTCATCGGTCTTGATGATTATATGAAGCTGGAGAAACTCTATAAATAAAAAATTATGAGGTGAGAGTAATGAAAATGTCCCAAATGTTTAAAACTACTTTGGCTGCCGCTATGATTATGGCATTGGCAGTAACGGCCGGCTGCGGTGGGGGCGGAGATAAAAAATCTGCCGGCAGCGAAAAGGTGACTTTGAAACTGGCTCACAATTTGCCAACGGCACATCCGCTGGCCCAGGGAATGGAGGCTTTTAATAAAAAGCTTACTGAAAAATCCAACGGCACTATTACACTGAACATCTATCCTTCCGGACAGCTGTTCAACGATAAAAGTATGAATGACGCAATTATGTCTGGTGGCATTGATATGGGGCTTAATTCCACAGCAATGTGGTCAACTGTTATTCCGGCAATGGAAGTTTTTGACGTACCGTTTCTGTTCCCAAGTTATGAAAAAGTCGATCATGCCATCGATGGAGGCTTGGGTGATAAATTAGCAGGTGAATTGAAGAAGAAGGGTGTGCGTCCTGTGATCTGGGCTGATTATGGCTTTGTGCAGTTCGCTAACAGCAAAAAGGAAATTACTAAACCTGAGGATTTTGCAGGACTGAAGCTGCGTGGTTATGGTGAGCTGCCTTCAGAAACGATTAAAGCACTTGGTGCTTCTCCTGTAACTATGGGATCAGGTGAAGTTTATATGGCCATTCAGCGCGGTGTTGTTGATGGACAAACTTCTGGAACTACAGCTATGTATGACCGTAAAATGTTTGAAGTTACCAAATATCTGACTATTACTAATCATGCTTATCCTGAGTTTATTCTGGCGATGAATGAAAAATCTTTTCAAAAACTGACTCCGGAACAGCAAAAAATAGTAACCGACGCTGCAAATGAAGTGCGTGACGAACTGCGTAAAAATGCTAAAGCAGAGGATATGGCTGCTTTAGAGAAATTAAAAGAAAAAGGTATGCAGGTTTACGTTGTTCCTGAGGCTGAGCTGCCGGCATGGCAGTCTGCTACTAAACCAGTTTGGGATATTTTTGTTAAACATACTGGGGATCTTGGTAAGGAATTGATCGAAATATGCAGTAAACAATAGATAAATTCTTAATTGACCGCTGCCATAAGCGGCAGCGGTTTTTATTTTGGAAAAGAATGAGAGGAAAGAGACTTGAAAAGCGCGCTCGAGGTCTATGAAAAATTTTTGAACGCTATTACTAAAGCAGTTGGCGTCATTGCCGGCATTCTATTGCTGCTGCCGGCGTTGATGGTCTTTTATGAAGTTGTGATGCGAGGTTTGTTCAATGCGCCGACAGAATGGTCAATAGAACTTTCTGTATATTGTGTTTTAGTAGCAGGTTTTTTAGGGATGTCCGTTACTTATGCTGCTGGCAAGCACATCCATGTCGATATTGTTTTAAGCCATTTATCAGCACGTACCCGTTGTTATATCGAATTTTTTACAACTATTGTTGGTATTTTTTTCTGTGCCGTATTTGTAATGCAGTCTTTGGATATGGCATTGCTTTCATATGAGATGGATAATACTTCACCAAGTACTCTGCGAACTCCTATGTGGATTCCTCAGATGTCGCTGCCGATCGGTATGGGGCTGTTGCTATTACAGTTTGTACGTACCCTGCTTATAGATATTCAAAAAATCAGCAGCGGTGAATTCAGTAAGGAGGCGGAATAAGATGCTTGTTATTTTTACCGTTATCTTACTGGGACTTTTGGTTTTGGGACTGCCGGTAGCCTTCTCACTGGGAACGGCGGGACTTTTCGGTATGTTTGCTTTTATGGGCGGAGGATCTTCTTTGGCCCAGATACCGATTTTGGCTTACAAATCTTTGGATGATTTCGTGTTAACGGCTGTCCCGTTATATATTTTAATGAGCCAGATTCTTTTAACAGGCAAAGTTGGCAACGATTTATTTGAGCTGGGCAATAAATGGTTGCGTCATTTGCCTGGGGGGTTAGGTGTAGCTACAGTTTTTGCCTGTGCAATTTTTGCTGCGATTACAGGCTCGTCTGTTGCCTGCGCCGTTACTATTGGTGCTATTGCCATTCCTGAGATGCTGTCCCGTGGTTATGAAAGAACGTTAGTTCTAGGAGCTGTTGCAGCAGGTGGGACCTTAGGCATTCTGATCCCGCCATCGATACCAATGATTTTGTATGGCGCTATTACTGGTGAATCGGTAGGTCAGTTGTTTATGTCCGGCGTTGTACCGGGGGTTATTTTGACACTGCTGTTTATTGCTGTGGTTGTTTACAGCTCAAGAAAGCTGCCTTTGCAGGAAGCGGCCAGCTGGGAGGAACGTTTTCAGGCGCTAAGAAGTTCTTTTTGGGGACTGCTGCTGCCGGTGCTTGTCGTTGGCGGTATTTATACGGGAGCGTTTACTCCTACTGAAGCTGCTGCTATAGGTACGGTTTACAGTTTGTTTATTACTTTTGTTATTTACCGTACGCTTGGTCTGAAGGATATGCCGGAAATTTTGCTGGATACAGTCAAAACGACCTCGATGATTTTCGCGATTATGATCGGCGCAACTTTATTTGGTTTCGTTTTAACTATTCTGCAGGTTCCGCAGGCTTTGACGAGCCTGGTTGCCGAAATGGAAACCAGCCGGTGGATAGTCTTTATCGCAATTAATATTCTGCTGTTGGTTTTGGGATGTATTTTGGAATCTATCTCCATTATTTTTATCACTTTGCCGATTTTGTATCCTATTATCATGAAATTGGGCTTCGATCCGATCTGGTTCAACGTTGTGATGTTGATCAATCTGGAGCTGGCTCTTATCACGCCGCCGGTTGGAATGAATCTGTTTGTTTTGCAGGGCATCAGCCCAGATAGTAAAATGACACAGATCATCAAAGGTGTTATTCCTTTTGGCATTATTATGGCGCTGGAAATTTTGCTGCTGTGTTTCTTCCCGGAGATAGCTACATGGCTCCCCGGTATAGTAAAATAGCGGTTTTTGTTGACATAGTAAGTTAAAAAGAATATAATTAATTAGTCATAGTGAAGGATGCTTATTGACAAGCATCCTTCATTAATTTTAGAGTAGTTTTATTTGACCGCAGGCTTTTGTTGTATATGGCATAGCTCGGTTTGGATTTACAGGCGGTATGCCGTCTGCTCAAAAGAGAGGAAGATAGGATTTATGTTAAGAAATGATTTACGCAATATTGCCATTATTGCCCACGTTGACCATGGCAAGACTACCCTCGTAGACGCAATGCTCAAACAAAGCGGTATTTTCCGTGCTAACGAGCATGTCGAAGAACGTGTAATGGATTCCAACGCTTTGGAACGTGAACGCGGTATTACTATTTTAGCTAAAAATACAGCTGTTATGCACAAAGATACTAAAATCAATATTCTTGATACCCCCGGCCATGCTGATTTCGGCGGTGAAGTTGAACGCGTGCTTACTATGGTCGATGGCGTATTATTGCTGGTTGATGCTTATGAAGGGCCTATGCCGCAGACTAAGTATGTTTTGCGCAAAGCGCTGGAACAGCATCTGAAACCAATTGTAGTTATCAATAAAATTGACCGTCCTGACCAACGTGTTGAAGAGGTTATTGATGAAGTTTTAGACCTTTTTATTGAGCTTGGTGCTGATGATGATCAACTGGAATTCCCGGTAGTATTGACTTCTGCCCGTAATGGTATTGCTAAATTAACTATGGAAGAAGAAAGCGACAATTTAGAAGCTTTGTTCAAAGTGATTTTGGAAAATATTCCCGCTCCGGATGTTGAAGTAGACGCACCTTTGCAAATGCTGGTCAATACCTTGGATTATGATGATTATGTAGGACGTATCGTTGTCGGTCGTGTGATCCGCGGTACTATCCATAACGGTGAAACTATTACTTTGATGGATGAAGAGGGCGAGCGTAAAGCGAAGATCGGCCGTCTGTATACCTATGAAGGCTTGAAACGTGCTGAGACGCAGGAAGTTGGAGCCGGCGACATCGTTGCTTTGATCGGTTTGGCAGATGCCAATATCGGCGATACTATCGCTGATGCAGAAAGTCCTGAAAAATTAAAAGGCATCAGTATTGATGAGCCTACGCTGTCGATGGTATTCTCTGTTAATAACAGTCCTTTTGCAGGTCGTGAAGGTGAATATGTTACCAGTCGTCATCTTCGTGACCGTTTGTTTAAAGAAATCAAAACTAATGTTTCGATGCGTTTAGAAGAAACCGAAAGTCCAGATGCATTTATTGTTTCCGGACGTGGTGAGCTGCATTTGTCTGTATTGATCGAAACTATGCGCCGTGAAGGTTATGAGCTGCAGGTCGGCAAACCTAAAGTAATCATGCATCATGATGAAACCGGTACTTTACAGGAGCCTATGGAAGCTTTAACAATTGACGTTCCGCAGGAATTTATGGGAGCTGTTATGGAAGGGCTGGGACTGCGTAAGGCTGAACTGACTAACATGACAGAGATGGCCGGCTACCTGCGTATGGAATTTGTGATCCCCGCCCGCGGACTTATTGGTTTCCGTAACCAGTTCCTGACAGATACTAAAGGTAACGGTGTTATGAATCATGTGTTCGCAGGTTATGCTGATTATAAAGGCGAGATCCCCGGACGTACAAGAGGCAGCCTGGTTGCTTTTGAAAACGGCGAAACTACATCCTACGGTATAGGCAACGCGCAGGAACGCGGGAATATGTTCATCATTCCTGGCGAACAGGTCTATGAAGGGCAGATCATTGGTGAAAACAGCCGTGATGATGATATGGATGTCAATCCCTGTAAAAAGAAACATGTCAGCAATATGCGTGCCAGCGGCAGCGATGATACTATTCGTCTGATTCCGCCTAAGACTTTCTCTTTAGAGCAGGCTTTGGAGCATATCAACGATGATGAACTGGTTGAAGTTACTCCGAAGAATATTCGGATGCGTAAAAAGATTCTTGATCGTGTTGAGCGTGGTCGTCAGCGTTCCCGTAACAAAGCATAATAATACAAAAATAAAAATTTTTCTAAAAAAAGAAGGATTTTGAGAATTTATGTAGAAGTAGGCAGTTAGCATATCTGACAACAAGGACGTTTGGAGGCGTAAAAGATGGATTTAAAAAATGCTGCACGTAAGCTTTGGCATAGCGATGTAGAAGAAGATCAAGTTTATAGCGGTCCGTACTTAGTTAAAGGCGGTCATATGGATATTTTGGTGCGCTCTCCGCGTCAATTCAGCGACGTACGCGAGTATGCTGATTCTTTAATGAGCGGTGCGACACTGATGGTATCTTTCGATGCTGTTGATTCTGCAATGAAAAACCGTATTTTTGACTATTTGAACGGTGTAAGTTACATTATTGGCGCAACTGTTTCTAAGGTCAGCGAAAATTTGCTGATGTACGCTCCAAATCATGTTGAAGTTGATAAGGAAGCTGTTAAAAAAAGTACTCGTTCTTGGTTAGGCAGATAGCACGCACTCATCTATAAAATATTAAAAGCTCATTCCTTTTTGGAATGAGCTTTTTTTACGTTAAGGCAGCTGCTGTTTATAATTTTCGCCAAGCTTTTTGATAAAACCGGCAAAGAGAATTGCTTCACCCTGCTCGTTATATTGCATCTGTCCGCGGCAGCGCACCCAAATCCATTTACCTTCTTTGTTTTGAGCACGATATTCAACATAGTGAATGTTGGCGCGTCCGTCTAAAATTTCCTGGTTGGATGCTAAAAAAGCGCTTTGATCATCTGGATGAACCTTGGCGCCCCAGATGGCGGCAGCATTTTTGATGTATTCGCCAGGCAGAGCAAATTCTTCAACCATGGTTTTGGGATAATGGAAAACATCACTTTGGACGTCACAGACGTAGAGATAATCGTCGGTGCTGTTAACTAAAGCATCGTAGAGATATTCTGCCTGATAAGAAAAACTGTTTTTTTCAGACGGGTCAGACTGTTTTTGCAGGCCAGCGTCCTGCTGGCGTTTAAGTATATGGTAAGAACGTTTCTGCTCATACATTTTTTCGTCGACACGGTTTAAAATATCAGTAAGAGAGTAATTGCTTGTAGACTGAACTTCTAAAAGGCCATAGGTGAAAGATGGTTCATAGGGCAGAGCATTTTTTTGTGCTGAATTTTTTAGTTCAATTAGGACTTTTTGCAGTATTTCCTTAACATTTTGCAGCGAATGTTCTGTAAAAACAACAATAAATTCATCGCCGCTGAGCCGGAAAAATATATCGCCGCTGCCCAGGTATTTTTTTAAAGTCTGGCATATAGTGATAATAAGCTTATCGCCTTCACTGTGTCCATAATTGTCATTGACCTGTTTGAGTGAGTTTATATCAAACATACAGGTTATAAAACCATGGCAATTCTGATGAGCTGCTTTAATCAATTTTTCCAGAAGCTCTTTGCCTGCACGTCTGGTCAGTGTATTGGTCAGTTCATCAAAACAGGCATCATGGAAAGCTTTTTTGGAATCTGTTATATCTATAGATTGCTGCAGATGTACGATTGAGCCGTCAAACCAATTAATAAGGCTGTCATGGTTTTCGTAAATACGTCCGGTTTTAGAATTGACTTCTTCCCAGTGAATAGTCTTATTAGAAGACGGATCACGCAGTAATTTGGAAACAGGGCAGAAGTTACAGCGTTGGGACATATTCTGCTGCAATACCTGCCAGCATATTTTACCTTCAGGTGCTTTTAAGGCAAAACGGTCTTTCATCGTTTGGTTCATGAAGAGAATTTTATTAGTGTGGATATCAGTTACGTAGATGAGGTTATTCATGCCATTGATAATTGAAGTATAGACTTTCTGCTGTAATGCAGTTTGTTCAAAGGCATGCTTTTTTACAAAATATGCGCATAATATATTTACAACAGCAGTTAAACTGTCAGTGCTGAATTGCTGAAAATTGATTGCTTTTTCGTTTAATTCTAAAGCTGCAAAACCATAGAGATAATCGTCAAATCGCAGCGGATAAACTGTGGTTGGTCTTATATTATCGTTGTAACCGCATTCTGTTAATATGTGACTGAAATCTTTGCAGTTGATTTCACTCTTGAGCTTTAACTTTTTTGCGATAAGGTGAGCTTTATGGCTTAACAAAGACTGCTGTTGGGAAAGGGCTTCATTTGGATAGTGGAAAGCAGCCTGAAAATGTTTTTCGTTGCGCAGTTGAATCACAGAAATATGAGATAAATATTCTGTGAGACCAAGTGTTTTTTCTAAACTGGCAAGAAGATCATAAAAAGTATTTTTAAAAGAATATAACTTATCATATGCCTGTAAGAATTGTTGAGATTGTTTTAAATTATCAGTGCTATAGTCAGCCATATGTATCATTCCTGTCTGTTAGGGTGTATTTATAATATTATAGCACTTTTAAGATATGAATGAAATATATAAACTAAAGCAAAAATAAAATAACGAAAGCTTTAATTAAGATGAGATAAAGCGTGTTTTGGAGAAAATAAAAAGCCTGCTCAAAAGAGCAGGCTTTAATCGCTGTAGAGATTAGTCCATAGCATTGACTTTTTTAGCAAGTCTTGATTTTTTGCGGTTTGCAGCATTCTTATGGATAATACCTTTACGAGAAGCTTTATCAATCAAACCGGTTGCAGTTGCAAAAGTTGCTTTTGCTTCTTCTGGAGAGCCGGTCTCGGTTACAGCAACTACTTTACGAGCTGCATTGCGGATAGCAGCCTTGATCGGAGCATTTTTTGCACGACGTTCTGCGTCGGTTTTTACACTACGAATGGAAGATTTAATGTTCGGCAACGAATTCACCTCCTACAATTAAATACGTTTACTAAAGTATTCTACCACGAAGGAGTTAATTCTGCAAGGGATTTCTGCAAATTATTCCACAAAAGACTTTATTTGATAATTTTGGTAGCGATACGCTCGGGTTTAATGTCGGCAAAAGAACGTTTTTCAAACGGTTTGGCCGGATAACCCAAGGCCAAAGCTGAAACAGGTTTGAAGCCTTCCGGCAGTTCAAGGCTGGCTACAAATTGAGGACTTTGCGGAATACGATTTAAAAGAGCCCAAAGATAAACTGAACCAAGGCCGATATCAGTAGCAGCCAATTGCATATTTTCAAGAATACAGCCAACATCAGCTATGTAAACCATCTGGCCGTCATCTTTAGGCTTAGCTGAAATGACGATTAAAGTAGGGGCGCCGTAAAACGGATTGTATTTGGGGTTTCCGAAAGCTTGACCGCAGTATTCTGCAAAGTTTTCGAGAATTTTGGGATTTTGCACAACAGAAATATATAGTTCGTCATATGCTCCATGACCAACAGGAGAAGCCCAGCCGGCGGCTAAAACTGTTTGCAGCTGGGAATCGCTTATTTGTTCTGGTTTGTAGACTCTGGTAGGGCGGCGGGTGGCAATAGCGGTTAAGGTATCCATAATATAACTTCCTTTCTTGTAATAATTCTTTTATTATTACTTATATTGTAACAGGTTGATGCTTTGATTTGCTGTAAATTATTTGTGAAGTGACTAAAAATACCATTATATATACTTTCATAATTTTTAACATAAATATTTTTTGTTACAGCAGCTTTTATTTATAAGTGCTTTACTAATAAGAGTTAGTATTTGCTTAATTACCGGCAAAAATGATATAATATTTTGCAGTGAATTTACGGCGGATGTTCCGCTTTAGCAAGATTATATATGAAGGAGAATATGATGGACCAGAATAAGATCCGTAATTTTTCTATAATTGCCCATATCGATCACGGTAAATCTACTTTGGCAGACAGATTGATAGAATATACCGGTACTTTAACTAAACGCGAGATGGAAGCACAGATCCTCGATTCAATGGACCTTGAACGTGAACGCGGTATTACAATCAAAGCGCAGGCCGTGCGCAGCAGCTATAAGGCTAAGAATGGCGAAGAGTACATGCTTAATTTCATTGATACTCCAGGGCATGTTGATTTTACATATGAGGTATCGAGAGCTTTAGCTGCATGCGAAGGTGCTTTGCTTGTTATTGATGCTACGCAGGGGATTGAAGCTCAGACTTTGGCTAATGTCTATTTGGCTTTAGATAATGATTTGGAAATTATCCCGGTTATTAATAAAGTCGATCTTCCCAGTGCTGATCCTGACCGAGTCAAGCATGAGATAGAAGAGGTTATCGGGATCGATGCATCAGAGGCCGTTTTGACGAGTGCGAAGACAGGTTTGGGTATTGAAGATGTACTTGAAGCTATTGTTGCTAAGGTACCGGCACCTTCCGGTATAAGTGACAGCCCTTTAAAAGCTTTGGTATTTGATTCTAAATTTGATGCGTATAAGGGTGTCGTTTTATATGTGCGTGTTATTGACGGACGTATAAAACCTGGTATGAAAATTAAAATGATGGCTACCAATGCTGAATTTGAAGTAACAGAGGTTGGTGTTTTTAAACCTAATCTTGTTAATGTTGATTCATTGGAGGTTGGGCAGGTTGGATTTTTTGCTGCGGCAATCAAAAATGTTAAAGACGCACGTGTCGGGGATACAGTTACTGATGCCAATAATCCGGCAGCCGAAGCACTGCCTGGTTATCGTAAAGCTACGCCGATGGTTTTCTGTGGTCTGTATCCGGTAGAAAACTCAGATTATGATAATTTACGGGATGCGCTTGAAAAACTACAGCTCAACGATGCCTCACTGGTTTTTGAACCGGAAACATCAGTAGCGCTTGGATTTGGTTTTCGCTGTGGCTTTTTAGGTCTGCTGCATATGGATGTTATCAAGGAACGTCTGGAGCGTGAATATAATCTAACGCTGATTACAACGGCTCCAAACGTTATTTACCAGGTATTTCGCACCAATGGTGATGTGGAATTGGTTGATAATCCGTCTAATTTCCCTGATCCAACAGTGATCGACCATGTAGAAGAACCTTACGTTAACGCTACAATTATTGTACCTAAAGACTATGTTGGTGCAGTAATGGAGCTTTCTCAGGAAAAACGCGGTGAGTATGAAAATATGACCTATTTAGATGAAACACGTGTTATGATTCACTATGCACTTCCACTTAGTGAGATAATTTATGATTATTTTGATCGGTTGAAGTCAGTAACCAGAGGTTATGCTTCTTTGGACTATGAGCTGGCCGGTTATCGTGCTTCCAGCTTGGTAAAGGTAGATATTTTGCTGAATGGAGAACCGGTGGATGCCCTGTCAGCTATAGTACACCGTGAAAAAGCTGTTTCCAGGGGACGTCAGCTGGTAGAAAAACTGCGCAGTCTTATTCCGCGTCAGATGTTTGAGATACCTGTACAGGCTGCCATAGGTAATAAAGTTATTGCCCGCGAAAATGTAAGAGCGATGCGCAAAGACGTATTGGCTAAGTGTTATGGCGGTGATATCAGCCGCAAGCGCAAATTGTTGGAAAAACAAAAAGAAGGTAAGAAACGCATGAAGCAGGTCGGCAGTGTAGAGCTGCCGCAAGAAGCTTTTATGGCGATTTTGAAGATGGATTAAAATGCAAAAATGGGAACAAATCCAGGGGGTATATATACATACCCCTTTTTGCTTGCAAAAATGTTTATATTGTGACTTTGCTTCATATGCAGGTGCTGATACAGAAACTATGGAAAAGTATGTTGATGCTGTCTGCAGTGAAATAATGATGCGCAGCAATGAAGTGACTATTGCAGATCAGGCCACGCTGTATTTTGGCGGCGGGACTCCCTCGTTGCTTTCGGAAAAGCTTTTGGCGAAACTGGTAGAAGCTTTGCAAAAAAATGGATGCTGGCTGCAGCCGGCAGAGGCAACGATTGAAGTTAATCCCGGTACTGCCGATTTGGATAAGCTGCGTTTTTTTAAAGATTTGGGATTTGATCGTATAAGCTTTGGTGTTCAAAGTCTTAACGATGCCGAACTTCGGGCTGTTGGCAGGATACATACGGCCAACGAGGCTTTAGACGCTATTACAATGGCAGAGAAGGCTGGTTTTACACGAGTCAGTGCTGACCTTATTTATGGCTTGCCGGAGCAGTCCCTTCAAACGCTGAAGACCAGTCTGCAGAATTTAACAGCGGCAGGGTTGCAGCATTTGTCGGTATATGGTTTGACGATTGAAAAAAATACGCCTTTGGCAGGTATGCTGGACAAAGGAAAAGTTGAGTTGCCGGACGAAGATTGTCAGCTGGCAATGTATGAATTGGTACAGGAGTATCTGGAAGCACAGGGACTGCATAGATATGAGATTTCAAATTATGCAGTGTCAGGTCAGGAGTCAAGGCATAACCTTGTTTACTGGCATTATCTGCCGTATTTGTCTTTTGGCAGTTCCGCCTGCAGCTTTAATGGCAGTCAACGTTTTACAGCAACAGATTCTGTAACTGATTATATTGAAAGTATTCAAAGTGGCAAAAGTTGTGGAGGCTTTGAAGATCTGACAAAAGAAATGCAGCTGTCAGAATATTTATTTATGGGTTTACGGACGACGGTAGGGATAGATTTGATAGAAACTGAACAACGTTTTGGCTGTGATGTAATGTTAGAATTTGGGGTTGAATTAGAAAAATTTATTAGAGGAAATTTAGTATTCTGTGATATTGAGCATAGGCGGATGAGGCTGACGGAGCAAGGGATGCGCTTTAGCAATGAAATTTTTGAAATCTTTGTGAAGTAAGAAAAATTGGTTGACAACTGTTAAGGTCAGTGCTATTCTAATACCAAGATGTTAGCACTCTAATGAGATGAGTGCTAACAATCGAGTTGGAGGTGGGATCGTGTTAAACGAAAGAAAGAAAAAGATCCTGCAAATTATCATAGAAGACTACATTTCATCGGCTGAGCCGGTTGGCTCACGTACTATTGCCCGCAAGTATGACTTAGGGCTCAGCCCGGCAACGATCCGTAATGAGATGTCAGACCTTGAGCTTCTGGGTTATTTGGAACAGCCGCATACTTCAGCGGGACGTATTCCATCTGCTCAGGCTTATCGTTTTTATGTAGATGCCCTGATTGAACCGGGGACATTGACAGATAATGATATGGCATTAATAGATGGCTGGTATAATGAACGTCGTCGTAACATTGATGATATTTTCCAGTCGACAGCCAAGATCTTGTCACGTATGACACAGAATGTTTCCATGGTTTTGACTAACCAGCAGACGATTGCAAATTTCTGTTATTTAAAATTTTTGCCGCTTGACAGTCAGCATGCTATTTTATGTATCGTTGCCGATGATGGCAGTATAGATACGAATGTTGTTGATATTCCTTTAGGTATGTCTTCTGAAGAGATGGATTATCTGGCTGGTAAAATGAGCAAATTGCTGGAAGATCGCAATCTTAGCGATATTTCTGTGGAGATTTTGCAGAATGTCCATACAGATGTGGTCGAGGATAAACTCATTTTTTCATCATTACTGCAGGCTGTACGTAAAATGACAGGGCGCAGGCAGGAACAGAAGGTATTTTTAGGCGGAACAAAGCAACTGCTTAATCAACCGGAATTCCGTGATGTGGAAAGAGTCAGAAACCTGCTTGGTATATTAGAAGAAGAAAAGGTCCTGAAGGATCTTTTGCAGGGTGGTGAAGATTCAGGCCTTAAGGTAACGATAGGTTCTGAAAATAAATTTACCGGTATTCAGGATTGCAGTATGGTTCAGGCTACTTATCGTCTGAATGGTCAGATCGTAGGTACGATGGCAGTATTAGGTCCAACCCGTATGGAATACGGTAAGGTCATTTCTGTAATGGATTACCTGCATAAATATCTGAAAACAATTTTAGATAAGTAAAAAGACTATAAGGAGGAAGTGTTTTGCAAACAGAAGATTTGAAGGAAAGCTCAAAGCAAACAACTGCCGAAGAAACACCTCAGCAGGAAGCTCAAACGAATACAGCCGATGCTGCTAATGGAGTCGATGAGACTGCCGGGAAAAAGAGTGAGGGAGCTGCTGAAGAAAAAACTCCTGAACAGGATGAAAAGGATGTTAAGATCGAAGAACTGCAGAACCGTATTTTAAGGCTGCAGGCAGATTTTGATAATTTCCGCCGACGCAATACGTCCGAACGTGAACAGCTGGCAACTTTTGTTACCGCTGATGTTGTCGGAAAATTTTTAAAGGTGTTGGATAATTTTGAACGTGCTGAAGACGCCGCCAGAAAATCTGATGATGCCGCCGGAATTTATTCAGGTATTGAAATGATTAGGCGTCAGTTCGAGCAGACTTTTAAAGATTTGGGCGTAGAAGAAATAAAAGCACAGGGAGAAAAATTTGATCCTGAGATGCATGAGGCTGTGATGAGGGGGCAAAACCCCGATATGGATGATGACACTGTAGAGATGGTTCTGGAAAAGGGCTATAAATTACGTGATAAAGTTATCCGGCACAGCAAAGTTAAAGTTATCAGCAACGAATAGTTGCCATATAAATTAAAATTAACATATAAACCCGAGGAGGAATAAATCATGTCTAAAGTAATTGGTATTGACTTAGGTACTACTAACTCTGTAGTAGCAGTAATGGAAGGCGGCGAACCTACCGTTATCACTAATCAGGAAGGCAGCCGTTTAACTCCGTCCGTAGTTGGTTTTTCCAAAAACGGCGAACGTTTAGTTGGTCAGCTGGCAAAACGTCAGGCAGTATCCAACACTGACAGAACTATTAGTTCTATTAAACGTCATATGGGTACTGACTATAAAGTAGAAATCGACGATAAAAAATATTCTCCGGAAGAAATTTCCGCGATGATTCTGCAAAAGTTGAAAGAAGATGCTGAAAAATATTTAGGTGAAAAAGTAACTCAGGCAGTTATTACTGTTCCTGCTTACTTCTCTGACAGTCAACGTCAGGCAACTAAAGATGCCGGCCGTATCGCAGGCTTGGAAGTTCTCCGTATCATCAACGAGCCTACTGCTGCATCTTTGGCGTATGGTATTGATAAAAGCGACGACCATACCGTTATGGTTTATGACCTTGGCGGCGGTACTTTCGACGTATCTATCCTTGATGTAGGTGACGGTGTTTTTGAAGTAAAAGCTACTAACGGTGATACTCATTTAGGCGGCGATGATTTTGACCAGAAAATCGTTGACTGGATGGTTGCTGAATTTAAGAAAAATGAAGGCATTGATCTGAGTAATGACCGTATGGCTATGCAGCGTTTGCGTGAAGCCGCTGAAAAAGCAAAAATCGAGTTATCCGGTGTTTTGACTACTAATATCAACCTGCCGTTTATTACTGCCGGTGCTGAAGGTCCGAAGCATTTGGATATGGATCTGACTCGTGCAAAATTTGACGAATTGACTGCTGATCTCGTTGAACGCACAATGGAGCCGACCCGCAAGGCTATGGCTGACGCCGGCCTGTCTGCTTCTGATATCAATAAAGTTATCTTGGTAGGCGGTTCTTCCCGTATTCCTGCTGTACAGGAAGCTTTGAAAAAATTTATCGGTAAAGAGCCTTACCGTGGTGTAAACCCTGACGAATGTGTTGCCGTTGGTGCTGCCATTCAGGCCGGCGTTTTGGCAGGTGAAGTAAAAGACGTGCTTTTACTTGACGTAACTCCGTTGTCTTTGGGTATAGAAACTTTGGGTGGTGTGTTCACAAAGATCATTGAACGTAATACTACCATCCCGACTTCCCGTAAGCAGGTCTTCTCTACTGCTGCTGATAATCAGCCTTCAGTTGATATCCATGTACTGCAGGGTGAACGTGAAATGGCTGCCGATAATAAAACTCTGGGACGTTTTGAGCTTTCCGGCATCCCGGCTGCTCCTCGTGGAGTACCGAAGATCGAAGTTGCTTTCGATATCGATGCTAATGGTATCGTAAATGTAAGCGCTAAGGATCTTGGTACCGGTAAAGAACAAAAAATCACTATTACGTCTTCAGGTACTTTGGAAAAAGACGAAATCGACCGTCTGGTAAAAGAAGCAGAGGCTAATGCTGAAGCTGATAAAAAACGTAAAGAAGGCGTTGAAGTACGTAATAATGCTGACTCCCTGTGCTATCAAGCCGAAAAGACCATTAAAGATATGGAAGGCAAAGGCTCTGAAGAATTGATTGGAAAAGTACAGGTAGCGCTTGATACTTTAAAAGAGACTCTGAAAGGCGAAGATATGGAAAAAATCAAAGCAGATACTGAAGCTTTGACCAAACCTCTTTATGAACTTTCCGCAGAGCTGTACAAACAAACTGAAGCTGCTAAAGGTGCTGAAGGTACTGAAACAGCCGAGGGCGCAAAAAAAGCTGATGACGATGTTGTTGACGCCGAAGTGGTTGACGAAGACAAAAAATAATCGGCTTAGGATGGTGTAAACTTTGAGTAAAAAAGATTATTATGACGTGCTAGGCGTGTCTAAAACCGCTACAGCAGATGAAATAAAAAAAGCATACCATAAAAATATTGGATATATTGACGAAAGTGTTTTTAATGAGTATTTAGAAATATTGGTTGATGAAGGATTTGTGATTCAAGAAGGTGAATTATATTATGATAAAGAACTTTATGACAGTGAAGAAATTATTTCTAGTTTTTTAAAGAAAATTAACAGCTATCCTGAAGAACATTATGATGAAAAAGAAGTAGGAAGACTTCTTACAAATTTTCAAGATAAATTTGGCATAGAATATTCCAAAAAACAAAAAGAAGCTATTGATTACTTTTTGAAATATCCCATGATGATTTTAACAGGTGGACCAGGAACAGGGAAAACAACGACAGTCAAAGCTCTTATTCGTATGTATCGCTCGCTTTATCCAAATGAAAGTATTTCATTAGTAGCCCCAACGGGAAGAGCAGCAAAAAGATTGAGTGAACTTACAGGATTAGAAGCTTGTACAATTCATCGAGAATTAAAATGGGATCTTCATAAAAATACATTTGCGATGAATAAAAATAATCCATTAAGTAGTGAAGTGTTGATTATTGATGAGTTTTCAATGGTTGGTAGTTTGCTTTTATCAAAATTATTTGAAGCGTGTCGAAAAGTCCATAAAGTACTTTTTATAGGGGATTATCATCAATTACCATCGGTAGCTCCAGGTAATGTATTAAAAGATTTTATAGAAAGTCATTTAAAAGCGATTGAACTTGATGAAATCTATCGCCAAACAAAAGATTCAGGAATTGTTCAGCTAGCACATCAATTGATTCGTCAAGAAGTGCATGATTTATCTCTTTTTGACCAATATAAGGATATCAACTTTTTTAACAGTACAAATTTTGAAGTCGTTAAAAATGTGGTCATGATTGTAAAGAAAGCTATTGAAAGTGGCTATGATCAAAATGATATACAAGTTTTAGCACCAATTTATCAAGGTGTCGCAGGAATCAATGCTTTAAATTTGGCTTTACAGGAAATTTTTAATCCTAAGAATCATCAAGAAGAATATCGTATTGGACAGAAAGTTTATCGAGAAGGAGATAAGATCTTACAGTTAAAGAATAGACCAGATGATGATATTTATAATGGTGATATAGGTGTTTTAGTTGAAATTAACCGTAAAGATGGTTTTGAATATTTAGAAATGTATTATCGAGATCGTGCACATGCAACCATTTTATTAAATGCGCCAAGTGATTTAGTTTATTTTGATGAAGATAGTATTCCAGGGGTAATAATTACTGAAATTGGTAAAAATGCTTTTTCAAATTGTAAACGATTGAAATCTGTAAAATTATCTAAACAAGTGGTACAAATTGATAGCTATGCTTTTTATGGTTGTGATGACTTAGAAGGTATTTTCTCAGCTAATACAGATACGATTACAATTCAAGAAAATGCTTTGGAAATAACGGATGGATCCTTTCCTAATCTTCGTTATATTGCCTTAAATGCTAAAAATGCAAATTTTGAAAATTATTATTTACCATCAACGAATCAAAAAATGTTTGTTCCTTATGATGGCGATGGATATTATGGTGGTAATACATATAGTAGTAGTTATTTTTTAGATGAATCTTATGGTGGAGCTATCTTATATGGTTATGCTAGAGGATCAGATCAAGATGGAAATACAATTACAGTGGATAATGAATTTTATTTAATTAGTGCAACAACAGATATTAGTGGAGCTGTTGCTACGAAAGAAGGTACCTTTGAGATTTGTATGAATGCTTTCGAGAGTGTTCCTATTACATCGATTCAATTAAATATGACAGATGATATGTATTGGATTGATGATTATGCTTTTTATGAAACAAAATTAGAAGGTGAACTTACTTTGCCAGATGGCTTAGGTCCAATAGGAATGGCTGCATTTAGTGGTACGAGTCTTACAAAAGTGACATTTCCAAAAGTTTATGGGAATAATGCAGAGTATCCAGCACGGCTTTGGACAAATAATTTTGGAAGTACTCTAAAGGAAGTTGTTTTCCAAAATGCTACACCTATCTTACTTTATTATTATGGTGATGGAAATGGTTTTGAATTTGGTCAAGATTTAGCAGATGATTTTCATGTTACACTTTCAGGTGATGCGACAGGTTTAGAACAAACATACATAGATAATTGGAAATATAGTTTTGCAGGATATGAAATATCAGATGCTCAAATTCATGAAAATGAAATTAAAGAAGCAGAAAAGAAGGTTGCAGCATTATTAAATTATGTGGTACCTGAAATAAACGAAAATCAAAATTTAGATAATCAAATAGGAGAGCCTGATACTCAAACAAAAGATGATCCACAAGAAATACAGACAGAGAATAATCAAGAACAAGATGATTCAAATAACAATCAACAAGAAGCTTTAGAAAACGAGGGAGAAGAAAATGATAATTGAGCAATCACAACATATTATTGATGAAATATCAAAAGTATTCATTGGTAAGGATGAAATAATTAAAAAAGTATTAATGACAATTTATGCTGGAGGACATATTTTATTAAATGATACTCCTGGTACGGGGAAAACAACATTGGCGTTAGCTTTTTCTAAAGCTTTAGGCAGTCGTTTTTCAAGCTCATCTTTAAGAATGCAATAAATATGATTGCATAAATAAACATCAGGAAAATACATCATATAGTTCGTAATAAATATAATTTTTCACTTTCGTTTCGCATACAAGATCCGCTCTTTTCAGCACG
>OGRC01000512.1_pt1 | contig 31735 bp, 28 predicted proteins | sample 1553431 | NCBI WGS metagenome assembly OGRC01 (sample SAMEA2580064, study PRJEB22360) | human gut metagenome | biome: human gut; feature: human-associated habitat; material: faeces | place: Denmark | collected 2008/2010
CAGTCTGACGCCTAAAGCGTCTGGAAGCACGTGACTTCAGTCATGTGAGGTTCACTAGACTTCACATCCGGAACTTGTTATAATCAGCAGAAAAAGAACGAAATGATAAGTAAACAGATCAGGAGGTGAGAAACATGCTGGACAAAAACGATATGAAAATGTTAAGGGAAATGATGGAAGCTACGGTAAAAGAAACAGTAGAAGCTACGGTAAAAGAAACAGTAGAAGCTACCGTTCAGAAAGCTATTGAACCGTTACAGCAGGATATTTGCGATTTAAAAGAAGAAGTAAACGGTGTTAAACTTCATCTTGAAAATGTAACTGACAGAAATATTTCAATTTTAGCGGAAAATCATGGCTATTTGGTGAAAAAATTCAATGAAGCCGTAGAAGCAGCACATAATAATCATGTGAATACAGTACAGACCAGTTACCTGATAGAACATGTTGCAAATCTTGAGAACAGAATGCAGGCAGTAGAAAAAAATATGGCATTGTAATGCACAGGAACAATAAGTCTGGATGTGAAGCTTATTGAGGTTTCGATATATTAATACATAAATTTTTGCATATCTATTGCCATAATTTCTTAAATCCTTTATAATATCAACGGGTAAAAGCAAGGAGATATATCAACAGTATGATGAAATAATAACAAGGTAGTTATTCTCAGGGGATAGCTGCCTTTTTTAAATAAATTCTGACTATTGATAAACAGACTGCCTTGCCATTACACGTTAACATCCACGAAAGAGAGGGAAAGGAATGGAGAAACAAGAGAAAAACACAGTAACACCCTACGACCTTGATGGAAGGCCGCCACTGAAGCTGGCGATTCCTCTTGGTTTGCAGCATGTGCTGGCTATGTTCGTAGGTAATCTTACACCGCTTCTGATCATCACAGCAGCCTGTGGAATCGAAGCCGGCGGAGAACTGCAGGTAGCACTTCTGCAGAATGCCATGCTGATTGCAGGTATTGTAACATTGGTTCAGGTATTTACCATAGGACCTGTGGGTGGTAAACTCCCCATCGTTATGGGAACCAGTTCCGGTTTTATTGGCGTATGCCAGAGTGTTGCAGGAGTCATGGGTAATGGAGTGGTTGCGTATGGTGCAATTATGGCGGCATCCTTTATCGGCGGTCTTTTTGAAACTGTACTGGGAAGCTTCCTGAAACCACTGAGAAAATTTTTTCCGTCAGTTGTAACAGGAACCGTTGTATTATCAATCGGTCTTTCACTGATCGCTGTTGGTATCAGTTCTTTTGGAGGCGGAAGTTCCGCTAAGGACTACGGTTCTCTGGAGAATCTGTTTGTAGGTTTTGTAGTTCTGGTTGTAATTGTCGTATTAAAACATGGAACAAAAGGATTTACAAGCTTTGCATCAATTCTGATCGGCATTATCGTTGGATATGTGCTGGTAAGTATTATGGCAACAGTTCTTCCTACCACATTTACCTATGTGGATGATGCAGGTGCAACAGTAGAAGCTACCAAATCCTGGGTTCTTAACTGGGATAAAGTAGCAAGCGCATCCTGGTTTGCAGTGCCGAAGATTATGCCTGTCAAATGGGTATTTGATGCAAGGGCAATCGTTCCGATCTGCATCATGTTTATTGTAACAGCTGTAGAAACTGTCGGTGATATTTCCGGTATCACAGAGGGCGGTCTTGGAAGAGAAGCTACAGACAAAGAGCTTTCCGGCGGCGTTATGTGTGATGGCCTTGGATCTTCACTGGCAGCAGTATTTGGCGTACTTCCGAATACTTCTTTCAGCCAGAACGTAGGTCTGGTTGCAATGAATAAGGTTGTAAATCGTTTCTCAATTGCAACAGGCGGTATTTTCCTTATCGCATGTGGTCTGTTTCCTAAGCTTGCAGCACTGATCTCCATCATGCCTCAGAGTGTACTGGGCGGTGCGGCAGTTATGATGTTCTCATCTATTGTTGTCAGCGGTATCCAGCTTATCACAAAATGGCCGGTAACTCCGAGAAACGTAACAATTGTCTCCGTTGCACTTGGTCTTGGCTATGGACTTGGGGCAAACTCAGCAGTCCTTGCACATATGCCGCAGGCGATCACACTGATCTTTGGTGGTTCAGGAATTGTACCTGCAGCACTGTTTGCTATTATTCTGAATATCGTGCTTCCACCGGATGAGAAATCCGAAGTTGAGATCGCAGAAGAGATTCTTGACATGAAGAAAAAAGAGACACAGAAGAAATAGCGGCACACTGGGAGTGTTCGAAAGTGAATAAGTAAAACAATAAAAAGCGTGAAACCGGGAATATCTGGTTTTGCGCTTTTATTCAGATTATAGTAAATGATTATCTGGTGCAGATATGTGGTGAAAGCAGACTGCAGATATCTGTAATGAATTTCCTGATAATGGTTACTGTTCACTCTGTTCACAGCAACACGCTTCGCAATGCAGGAAATATGAACCTTCTTGTGCAAAGCCCAAGGAGTATCGTTTGCTTTGCAAACTTAATTTATGCTATTCGCATAAATTCGCACGGTATGTCTCGGGATAGTGACGTGTGAACAGTAACTGATAATGATAAAAATATGTTATTGAATGAAATTCAGGGTTGACAAATATAGTTTACGGTGGTAAATTAAGTATAAATTTAACAGATTAAACCGATGAAGCGGAAGTCAAAGCAGTCATGCGCGCACAGAGAATCCGGGCAGGTGAGAGCCGGGTGGAAATGCAGTCTGCCAAATGGGCCGCTGAGGGCACAGTGAAAGGTTGAAGATTACAGAGCAGACTAAGTATCCTGTGACGTGAGGCATACGTCAGTTGCCGGGAATATGAAGGTATTTCGCAAAGAGTACGGTTCAAACCGTAAATCAAGGTGGCACCGCGGGTGAAGTATATACGCTCGTCCTTGACAGAAACGATAATTCTGTCAAGGGCGGGCTTTTTTATGTTCCTGGCAGAAACTGAATTAATCACAGGAGGTGTTTCCATGTATCCAACATTAGAAACCATCAGGCTGCTTGCACAGACAAAAGAATATCGTCGTATTCCTCTGTGCAGAGAACTTTATGCAGACAGATATACACCGGTAGAGGTAATGCGCATTTTGCGAAAAGCTAGCCGCCATTGTTACCTGCTGGAAAGTGCCAGCCAGACAGAAGTGTGGGGCAGGTATTCTTTTCTGGGGTATGAACCGTCCATGGAGATTACCTGTACAGACGGAACATTGAAGATCCGGACAACCGATGCTGAGGGAAAAACAGAGGAAACCGTAAGGCAGGTCACACATCCCGGTGATACTCTCAGAGAAATCATCCGGAAATATAAAACTCCGGTAATGGAAAAGATGCCTCCTTTTACAGGCGGTCTGGTAGGATATTTTTCCTACGATTATATCAAATACAGTGAACCAAAGCTGAAACTGGAGGACAGGGAACAGCAGGATTTCAGGGACATGGATTTAATGCTTTTTGATCAGGTGATCGTATTTGACCATTTCAGACAGAAAGTACTTCTGATCACAGGTGTGATGGCAGATGATCTGGAAGCCTCCTACGAGAAAGCAGTAAAGAAATTGGAGGAAATGGCGCAGCTGATCCGAAACGGGGAGCATATGGAATTTGAACCGCTGAGACTTCAGTCAGAAATACAGCCGAAATTTCCGAAAGAAAAATATGCAGAGATGGTGGAGAAAGCCAAACATTACATCAGAGAAGGTGATATTTTCCAGGTAGTACTTTCCAATCCCATGCGTGCGAAAGCAACAGGAAGCCTGTTTGATACTTATCGGGTTCTTCGGGCATCTAATCCTTCTCCTTATATGTTTTATTTCTCCAGTGATGACATTGAACTGGCAGGTGCTTCCCCGGAAACCCTTGCGAAGCTGGAAAATGGCACCTTAAGTACCTTCCCTCTGGCAGGAACCAGACCAAGAGGAAAGACAAGAGAAGAGGATAAAGAACTTGAAGAGGGACTTCTGAAAGATGAGAAAGAGCTGGCAGAACACAATATGCTGGTAGACCTGGGAAGAAACGATATTGGAAAGATCAGCAAGATCGGAACTGTAAAAGTAGAAAAGTATCTCTGCGTAGAACGTTTTTCCCATGTAATGCATCTGGGCTCCACAGTAACAGGAATCATCCGGGATGATAAAGACGCTGTGGATGCAGTAGACGCAATCCTTCCGGCAGGAACCCTTTCCGGAGCACCCAAATTCAGAGCCTGCCAGATCATCGAGGAACTGGAACAGAGCAAACGAGGTATTTACGGAGGCGCCATCGGATATCTGGATTTTGCAGGAAATCTGGATACCTGTATTGCCATCCGCCTGGTTTATAAGAAAAACGGAGAAATCTGTATCCGTTCAGGTGCCGGAATCGTGGCAGACAGTGTACCGGAAAAGGAATTTCAGGAATGCTGCAACAAGGCAAGAGCAGTGGTACAGGCAATTGAACAGGCACAGGAGGGATTAGAATGATATTACTGATCGATAATTATGACAGCTTTTCCTATAACTTATATCAGCTCATCGGCGCAGTGGAACCGGATATCAAAGTAGTGAGAAACGATGAGTGTACACTGGAAGAAATCGCAGAGATGAAAACGGAAGCCATCATTTTATCCCCTGGTCCGGGAAGGCCGGAGGATGCAGGTATCTGTATTCCGGTGATTAAAGAATTTGCAGGAAAAATCCCCATCCTGGGTGTGTGCCTGGGACATCAGTCCATCTGCGAAGCCTTTGGAGGAACAGTTTCCTATGCAAAAGAGCTGATGCATGGAAAGAAAAAACTGATGTATAAAACAGGAGAAAGTCAGCTTTTTAAGGGTCTGCCGGAGACCTTTGCAGCAGCCAGATATCATTCCCTGGCAGCATTAAAGGATACCCTGCCTGCAGAACTTAGGGTAACAGCAGAGTCAGAGGACGGAGAGGTCATGGCAGTGGAACATACGAAATATCCTGTGTTCGGAGTACAGTTTCATCCTGAATCGGTAATGACACCGGACGGCAGAGTGATGATAGAGAACTTTATGGAGGTAGTGAGAAATGATTAAGGAAACCATTATTAAATTATCAAAGAAACAGGATTTAGCTTATGCGGAAGCAGAAGCTGTAATGGACGAGATTATGAGCGGTCAGGCAACACCTGTACAGATGTCTGCTTATCTTACTGCATTAGCTTTAAAAGGAGAGACAATTGATGAGATCACAGCTTCCGCAGCAGGAATGAGAGCTCACTGTATCAAACTTCTCCACAACCTGGATGTGCTTGAAATCGTGGGTACCGGCGGAGACGGTTCTAATTCCTTCAATATTTCCACTACTTCTTCTCTGGTGATCGCAGCAGGCGGTGTTCCGGTTGCAAAACATGGAAACAGGGCAGCATCCTCCAAATCCGGTGCAGCAGATGTTCTGGAAGCACTGGGAGTGAAGATTACACTGACGCCGGAACGCAGTGCAGAGATCCTGAAAAAGATCAACATCTGCTTCCTGTTTGCGCAGAATTATCACATTGCAATGAAATATGTGGCACCGATCCGTAAAGAGCTAGGAATCCGTACTGTATTTAACATTCTTGGACCGTTAAGTAATCCGGCAGGTGCAAACATGGAACTGATGGGAGTTTACGATCAGTCACTGGTGGAGCCACTGGCACAGGTTATGGCAAATCTGGGCGTTAACAGAGGAATGGTTGTCTATGGACAGGACAGTCTGGATGAGATTTCCATGTGCGCACCTACTTCTGTATGTGAGATCAGGGATGGCAAATTTACTTCCTATGAGATCACACCGGAACAGTTTGGATATGAGAGATGTGAGAAGGGTGCCCTGACAGGTGGTACACCTGCAGAAAATGCAGAGATCACGAAAGCAATCCTGAAAGGTGAGGAAAAAGGTCCGAAGTGTCAGGCGGTATGTTTAAATGCAGGTGCAGCACTCTATATCGCAGGAAAAGCCGCTTCCATAGAAGAAGGAGTGAAGCTGGCAGAATCCCTCATTGACAGCGGTGCAGCACTGAAAAAACTGGAAGAATTTGTAGAAGAGACAAATAAATAAAAAGCAACCCCAAATTACTAATGTAAAGGAAATCTGTAACTGTCCGGTAATCTGCTGACTGTGGATATACAGAACAGTTACAGAAAAATCATAGAGATTATGAAGAATATATTAGAAGAAATAGCAGCCAGAACAAGAGAAAGAATTGCAAAAGAAAAATCCTGTATTTCTGTTTCGGAGCTGGAGAACCGGATTCAGGAAGTAAATAAAAATGCAAGGCAGAAAATCACATTTCTCCAGGCATTACAAAAAGATGGTATGTCCTATATCTGCGAGGTAAAGAAAGCCTCCCCCTCAAAGGGACTGATTGCACCGGATTTTCCATATCTGGCAATTGCAAAGGAATATGAACAGGCAGGTGCAAGTGCAATCTCCTGTCTCACAGAACCTTTTTATTTCCAGGGAGCAGACCAGTATCTGAGAGAAATCTCAGCCGCTGTACAGATACCTGTACTCCGCAAGGATTTTACAGTAGATGAATATATGATCTATCAGGCGAAATCCCTTGGTGCTTCCGCAGTGTTACTTATCTGTGCTATCCTGGATGACGGAGAATTAAGAGCATACAGACAGCTTGCAAAAGAGCTGGGGCTGGATGCACTGGTAGAAGCACACGATGAGTACGAAGTGGACAGAGCCTTAAATCTCGGGGCAGAGATCGTGGGAGTCAATAACCGGGATCTGAGAACCTTTCAGGTAGATATGAACAACAGTATCCGCCTGAGAAAAATGGCACCGAACAATGTAGTTTTTGTTTCCGAGAGCGGAATCCGCACCCCGGAGGATATCCGGCTTCTTTATGAGAATAAAGTGGATGCGGTACTGATCGGGGAAACACTGATGCGAAGCCCGGACAAGAAATCAGCACTGGAAAGCCTGAATAGCAGCCCGTTACGCTGAAAGATCGAATATTATCTGAGAGGATAGAATATGACCAGAGAACAACAGCAAAGAACCAAAATCAAAATCTGTGGTCTGAAACGCCCGGAAGACATTACCTATGTAAATGAAGCAAAACCTGATTACTGTGGATTTATCATAGAATTTCCGAAGAGCAGCAGAAATGTTACAGGTGCATTGGTGAGAGAACTTACTGCAAAACTTAATCCGGACATTATCCCTGTAGGTGTTTTTGTAAATGTAGCACCTGAGCGTGTGGAGGAACTGCTTCTTGACGGAACTATCCATATTGCACAGCTTCATGGACAGGAAGATGAGGCATATATACGGAGAATCCAAAAGAATACAGGGCATCAGGTTATAAAGGCTTTTTCCGTAAAAACAGCTCAGGATATTGAAAATGCCATGAAAAGTCCGGCAGATTATATACTGCTTGATCAGGGTGGCGGTGGAACCGGACAGACCTTTGACTGGTCACTGATCCCGGAGATAGACAGACCGTTTTTCCTGGCAGGAGGACTGGGGGTGGAAAATCTGGAAACAGCCGTCCGGACTATTCATCCCTATGCAGTAGATCTGAGCAGCAGTGTGGAGACGGATGGAATGAAAGACAGAGATAAGATTTTGAAGGCAGTTCAACTGGTGCATATAAAATAAGATAACCGAATTAAGTAAGTCACCTGCTTCAATTGCGAAAAGCAATAAGCAGTGGGTGGGGACTTGCTTGTATCAGGAGGAGTGCAAGCTCCTTCTGATAAACTGCGGAGCAGTTATTCGGTGTAGAGCCGCGTAGCGAAGCGGATTGCGAATATCCGCTTGATCAATTCAGAAAGAACATAGAATACTCTGACCGACCATCTGACAGGCCAGGGATTACATACATAAAAGGAGGACATATACAGATGTCAAAAGGAAGATTCGGCATCCATGGAGGACAGTACATTCCGGAAACACTGATGAATGCTGTCATCGAACTGGAAGAAGCCTACAACCACTATAAAGATGACCCGGAGTTTAACGCAGAGCTTACAGAGCTTCTGAATGAATATGCAGGAAGACCATCCCGTCTCTACTTTGCATCTCACATGACAGAAGATCTGGGTGGAGCAAAAGTATACTTAAAGAGAGAAGATTTAAACCATACAGGTGCTCACAAAATCAACAATGTACTTGGTCAGGTACTTCTTGCAAAAAAAATGGGCAAGACCCGTGTCATTGCAGAAACAGGCGCAGGTCAGCATGGTGTGGCAACAGCAACAGCAGCAGCTCTTATGGGTATGGAATGTGAAATCTTCATGGGAAAAGAAGACACAGAACGTCAGGCATTAAATGTATACAGAATGCGTCTTCTGGGTGCAAAGGTCAATGCAGTTACTTCCGGTACTGCAACACTGAAGGATGCTGTTTCCGAGACAATGAGAGAGTGGACAAACCGTATTTCCGATACACATTATGTACTTGGTTCTGTAATGGGACCTCATCCGTTCCCTACAATTGTTCGCGATTTTCAGGCAGTGATCTCCAAAGAAATCAAAGAGCAGATCCTTGAAAAAGAGGGCAGACTTCCGGATGCAGTTCTTGCATGTGTGGGTGGCGGATCCAATGCGATCGGAACATTCTACAATTTTATCAATGACAAAGATGTCCGTCTGATCGGATGTGAGGCAGCAGGACGTGGCGTAAATACGGCAGAGACAGCAGCTACCATTGCAACCGGCAAACTGGGAATCTTCCATGGAATGAAATCTTATTTCTGCCAGGATGAATATGGTCAGATCGCACCTGTATATTCCATTTCCGCAGGTCTGGATTATCCGGGAATCGGACCGGAACATGCGCATCTCTATGATACAGGACGTGCAGAATATGTACCTGTCACAGACGAAGAAGCAGTAGAGGCGTTTGAATATCTCTCCAGAACAGAGGGAATCATTCCTGCTATTGAGAGTGCTCATGCAGTAGCTTACGCAAAGAAAATTGTTCCGCAGATGAGAAAAGACCAGATCGTGGTCATTACAATTTCCGGACGTGGAGATAAGGACTGCGCAGCAATCGCGCGTTACAGAGGGGAGGATATCCATGAATAAGAGAATTACAGAAGCATTTGAAAAAGGAAAGGCATTTATCCCGTTTATTACCTGTGGAGATCCGTCTCTGGAAGTGACAGAGCAGCTTGTCTATGCAATGGAGGAAGCTGGTGCAGACCTGATCGAGCTTGGGATTCCGTTTTCTGATCCTACAGCAGAGGGACCGGTGATCCAGAGAGCAAATGTGAGAGCACTTTCCGGTGGTGTGACTACAGATAAGGTATTTGACATGGTGGTACAGATCAGAAAGAACAGTTCTGTTCCTATGGTGTTTATGACTTATGCAAACGTGGTATTTTCTTACGGAACGGAGCGGTTTATTAAAACAGCTGCAGAAATCGGAATGGATGGTTTGATCCTGCCAGATGTGCCATTTGAGGAAAAAGAAGAGTTTGACAGTGTATGTAAGAAACACGGTATTGATCTGATCTCTCTGATCGCGCCGACTTCTCATGAGAGGGTCGCACAGATTGCGAAGGATGCGGAAGGGTTTGTGTATTGTGTTTCTTCTCTTGGTGTTACAGGAACAAGAACTAATATTACTACAGATATCGGGGCAATGGTGAAGCTGGTAAAACAGGCGAAAGATATTCCTTGTGCAGTTGGATTTGGAATTTCTACGCCGGAACAGGCGAAGAAGATGGCGGCGCAATCAGATGGAGCGATTGTAGGATCTGCAATTGTGAAGTTGTGTGCACAGTATGGCAGGGATTGTGTGCCCTATGTGAAAGAGTATGTGAAGTCTATGAAAGATGCTGTAATGGAAGCTTAAATATTGAAAAGGGGACGCGCAGAAACATATTTCATTTCGTGTGCGGTTTCGGAGCCTAAGAACTTCTAAGTTGCTAAAAATATGCTAAAAACATAAGAAAAATGACCCAAACTCGCCGCATGCTGCGGCTCAGACAGTGGGTCATTTTTCTTATAACGCATATTTTTATCAGCTAAGAAGTTCTAAGACTCCTGCAAATGCACACGAAATGAAATATGTTTCTGCGCTGTGTATTGGTATGAACTGAAAATCCTGCTGATAGATTGCGGAGAAGTTATTATAGCAATTGCATAAAATACTGCAAGCAATCCAGTCCATCATAGCGTGAAGCGTTGCGGAGTAATTCGTATCTTTATAGGAAAGACCTCAAAATTTGCAGAACTCCGTTTTCCCAGTAGGGCGGGCAGGTATTTTTGGCGGCAGCCCGGACTTCGGGGCGGGAGTTGGAGACTGCGTAGCTGAGACCGGCATTCTGAAGCATTTCAATATCGTTGAGGTTATCTCCGAAAGTACAGGTTTCGTCAGGTGAAATTCCCAGATATTCCTGCAGGAAAGCGACGGAAGGACCTTTGCCGGAACCTGGGGCAGTACAGTCCATCCATTCCTTGCCGGCGGCAGCCATAACTGTTTTGTCTTTCCAGGTGGGAGTGAATAAAGGGGCGCACATTTCCTCACAGGCGTTGGGGTGGTAGACAGCAAATTTGTTTACTTTCTGCCCCTCGAGTTTTAACATTTCCGGAACTTCATGGATATCATATCCGTAAGAATCTCTCAGCCAGTGAAACATCTGGCTGCCTCCGTCTTCTGCGAAACAGCGTTCAGGTGTGGAAATAAAATAATCACAGGAAGGCATATTCTCTCTTACCATAGAACACATTCCTTTCCAGATTTTGTCCGGCAGAGTATCCACTTTCAGAATCTCCTTCGGAGTCCGTACAACAGTTCCTCCGTCAGAGATATAAAGCAGTCTGTCTGCGACAGGGGCAAACAGTTTTCTCTCACTTCTGTACTGTCGTCCGGAGCATGCCACAAACACAATCCCCTTATCAATCAGCCTTCCGATAACCTCCATATACTCCCTGTCAATAGCCAGAGTCCCATCCTTTACCAAAGTTCCATCTATATCTGAAGCAATCAATTTAATCATATGAATAAGAAATCCTTTCTATAAAAATTCATTTTATAAATTCTCTTTGTAATAAGTCCCTTCTATAATAAATACAATTCTCATTCTATCACGCTAAAATATAACTTGCCATAAAAAATTTAGAAAAATTGCAACTATTCACCAGTCCCGGTTCATGCGTTACCATCCTGCAAAATGTTCTGTGAGGAAATCTCATCTGCATAGCCTGTCGTTGCAAGGCACATTACTGTGAACGAAGTGAGCAGTAACAGCCCGGCAGTCCACAGCCAACCAACAGGCAGGAAATATTTTTGTTTTCAGGTGCATTTGCAGTGGGCGTAGCAACTCTTGGTGCGTGGGAATCTGCGTTATTCAAAAAATGCTCACTGTCTGAGCGAAGCGAGTTTGAGCATTTTTTGAATGTTTTTAGCAGATTTCCACACACCTAGAGTTTCTAGCCCGCGAAACCGCACCTGAAAACAAAAATATTTCCTGCCGTCCCCAAACTTTTTTTGCCCCATGAACCCCATTGACTTTTCCCCTCTTTTTTTTTATATTATATAAATAGAATTCCGCGTACCCATAAACCTACGCGTTCAAACTCTGAAAAAGAAGGAGGAATGCATAAAAATGGATAAGAAAATGCTCTTTGTTTTCAACCCAAAAGCAGGCAAAGGTAAGATCAAAGCAAACCTGCTTGATATCGTGGACATTTTTAATAAAGGCGGTTACGAAGTAATTATCTATTCCACACAGAAACCAAAAGATGCCTACGAGAAAGCCAAAGAATACGAATCCAAAGTGGACCTTATCGTATGTAGCGGCGGAGACGGGACTCTTGATGAGGTGGTTACCGGAGTAATGGAAAAGAAGAGTTCCATTCCCATCGGATACATTCCGGCAGGAAGCACCAACGACTTTGCAAACAGTCTCTTTATGCCGAAAAGCATGACAGATGCCGCTTCCATGATCATGGAAGAGAAACTTTATCACTGTGACATCGGCAGATTCAATAACCAGAGCTTTACATATATAGCAGCTTTCGGTCTTTTCACAGATGTAGCCTATCAGACAGATCAGGATCTCAAGAATATCCTTGGCCATGTAGCCTATCTTCTTGAGGGAGTGAAACGCCTTTTTGATATCAAATCATACCATATGAGAATTGAATCTGAAGAATTAACTGTGGAGGATGACTTCATCTTTGGGATGATCACCAATTCCCGTTCAGTGGGAGGGTTCAAGAACCTTACAGGCAAGAACGTGGATATGAATGACGGACTTTTTGAAGTCACCATGATCACAAGACCGAAGAATCCGCTGGAATTGCAGGAGATCATGACTGCAATGCTGACAGCAGAGGACAATACAGATCTGATCCATTCTTTTAAATCAGCCAGGGTGACCATTACCTCAGAAGAACCGGTACCATGGACTCTGGACGGTGAATACGGCGGCAGTCATACACAGATAGAGATTGAAAACTGCCACGAAGCACTGAATCTGTATCTGAAAAGTACAAAAAATGAGGAAACCAGATCAATTGGAATTTCCCCGTTAATAAATAAAAAGGAGAAATAAAATGGGTGAGTATATCAATGTAGTAGAGACTTTTGGATGTGATGTGTTTAATGATTCCGTCATGCAGGCACGACTTCCGAAGAAGATCTACAAAGAATTGAAAAAAACCATAGAAGAAGGCAAGGAACTGTCTATGGAAATTGCGGATGTAGTAGCACACGAGATGAAAGAATGGGCCATCGAGAAAGGTGCCACACATTACAGCCACTGGTTCCAGCCCCTTACAGGTGTGACAGCAGAGAAACATGATGCCTTTATCACAGCTCCGATGGATAACGGCAAGGTCCTGATGTCTTTCTCCGGAAAAGAACTGATCAAAGGTGAACCGGATGCATCTTCTTTCCCGTCCGGTGGATTAAGAGCAACTTTTGAGGCGAGAGGATATACAGCATGGGACTGTACATCACCGGCTTTTGTCCGTCATGATGCAGCAGGCGGAACACTCTGTATTCCTACTGCATTCTGTTCCTATACAGGAGAAGCACTTGACCAGAAGACACCACTTCTTCGTTCTATGGAAGCAATCAACACCCAGGCACTCCGTCTGCTGAGACTTTTCGGAAATACAACTTCTAAGAAAGTAACTCCGTCAGTAGGAGCAGAGCAGGAATATTTCCTGATCGATAAAGAGAAATGGCTTCAGAGAAAAGACCTGATCTATACAGGCAGAACTCTTTTTGGAGCTATGCCTCCGAAGGGACAGGAAATGGATGACCATTACTTTGGAAGTATCCGTCAGAGAATTTCCGCATACATGAAAGAGGTAAATGAAGAATGCTGGAAGCTTGGAATTCCTGCAAAGACACAGCATAATGAGGTTGCTCCTGCACAGCATGAGCTTGCACCGATTTATGCACCGGTCAATATCGCAGCAGACCAGAACCAGATGATGATGCGTATCCTTAAAAAGGTTGCCAGCCGTCATGGAATGCGCTGTGTCCTTCATGAGAAACCATTTGCAGGTGTGAACGGTTCCGGTAAGCATAACAACTGGTCTCTTACCACAGATGACGGAATCAATCTTCTGGATCCGGGCAAAACACCTCATGAAAATATTCAGTTCCTTCTGGTCCTCACCTGTATCCTGAAAGCAGTAGATGAACATGCAGATCTTCTGCGTGAATCTGCGGCAGATGTGGGAAATGACCAGAGACTTGGCGGCCATGAAGCACCGCCGGCAGTGATTTCCGTATTTCTTGGAGAGCAGCTGGAGGATGTTCTGGAACAGCTGGTCAGCACAGGAACAGCAACTCACAGTAAAAAGGGAAGTAAGCTGGAAACAGGTGTTAAGACTCTGCCTGATTTCATGAAGGATGCTACAGACCGTAACCGTACTTCACCTTTTGCTTTCACAGGAAATAAATTTGAATTCCGTATGGTAGGCTCAAGAGATTCTATTTCCGCATGTAACGTAGTCCTGAATACGATCACGGCAGAAGTATTTAAGGAAGTATGTGACCGTCTGGAAAAAGCTCCTGATTTCGAACTGGCGGTACATGACCTGATCAAAGAATATGCCACAGATCATCAGAAGATCGTATTTAACGGAAACGGCTATGCGCCGGAATGGGAGAAAGAAGCTAAACGCCGCGGACTTCCGATCCTTCCGAGCATGGTGGATGCAATCCCTGCACTTACTACAGAGAAGGCAGTGAAACTCTTTGAATCTTTTGATGTATTCTCAAGAGCTGAGCTTGAATCACGCGCAGAGATTAAATATGAGATTTACTCTAAAGCAATCAATATTGAAGCAAAGACAATGATCGACATGGCAACCAAGCAGATTATTCCGGCAGTTATCAGATATACCACTGTTCTTGGCGAATCCATCAATACAGTGAAAACAGCGGGCGAAGGGCTGATCGATGTAAGTGTACAGCTTGACCTGCTTAAGAAAGCGTCAAAACTCTTAAAGGCTGCAAACAGTGCCATGAGTAAGCTGAGCAAACTGGTTGAGAAGATCCCGGAATATGCAGAGGGACGGGACAGAGCCGTATTCTGCAGAGAAAAGGTGGTTCCTGCAATGGAAGCTTTACGTGAGCCGGTAGATGAACTGGAAATGATCGTAGATAAGGAAATGTGGCCGATGCCATCTTATGGAGATCTTGTATTTGAAGTATAATGTTGTAAAAATATAAAGAAGAATGCTATAATAAAAGGGTCGTGAATCTGTAAAAGATAAGCGGCCTTTTTCTATAACACAAACTGGACTATAATAGTTATATAAAGGAGAACTAAATGGAAGAACTGAAATTTCTGGAGGAGCAGCAGGTAGCCTCTGAACTGATAAAGAGAGTAGAAGAATTCCGCAGCCAGTATGAGGTGGTACCGGAGACTGCAGGCAGGATTGTGAAACCATCCATTCCATTTTACGGAAAAGACATTCTGGAAATGGCCATTGCCGGACTGCTCAAAGGGGAGAATCTATTACTCACCGGTCCGAAGGCAACAGGAAAAAATATCCTTGCAGAGAACCTGGCATATATTTTCAACCGTCCCGCGTACAATGTTTCTTTTCATGTAAATACTAACAGCGGAGATCTGATTGGCACAGACACTTTCGTGGACAACGAAGTTAAGCTCCGCAAAGGAACTATCTATCAGTGTGCAGAATACGGTGGTTTCGGAATCCTCGACGAGATTAATATGGCAAAGAACGATGCAGTTTCCGTTCTTCATGCAACTTTGGATTATCGCCGTTCCATCGATGTTCCGGGCTATGACAAAATTGATCTTCATCCGGCTGCCCGTTTTATCGGAACCATGAATTACGGTTATGCAGGAACCAAAGAACTCAATGAAGCGCTGGTATCCAGATTTCTGGTCATAGACATGCCAGCTCAGACTGAAGAATCCCTGGAATTTATTTTCCGCCGGATGTTCCCGAATATAAAAGAAAACGCCAGAACACAGTTCATCGGAGTATTCCTGGATCTTCAGCTCAAAGCCACAAACAGTGAAATTTCCACCAAACCTCTGGATCTGCGAGGTCTCCTTGCAGCCATGAAGATTGTAGAAACCGGACTTTCTCCGAGAAAAGCGGTTACTATGGGGGTGGTGAACAAGACTTTCGATATTTTCGAGAAAGAAATCGTAGAGGATATTGTGAAAACCAGAATTCCGGCAGACTGGACAAGGGATGATGTATATGAAAGATGAGAAAATCGTAGAAATCGACGATTACCGTCTGGAACTGGAAAACAGGATCCGCAATCTCCTCTGGACTATCAGCGGGGATTACACGTTAAATATGAAAGTAGACGTTTCCCTGTATCTGCGCTCAAAAGCAATCGCTCTGTATGACGGCATCAAGCAGGGCGCTCTGGCAAAATATTATGACAGGAATCTGCTGGGTTTATATCTGGTAAAAAAAGTCTTCTGCCAGGCAGGAGAAGGAGAACTGACTGCAGTAGCACAGCTATGTGTAGAAGAAGCAATCGGGGACAAAATCTGTCAGGAGCGTCCGGGAGTCCGGGAGATGCAGAAGGAAGCATTCGAGGATATCCTGGATCAGGAGTTTGAACGGATGCCCGCATACGGAGATATTCTTGGCCGATTGAAGATTGCCATCCTGCGTGACCGCTTACAGAATGGAAACCATTATGTAGAAGAGCGTCTTCGAAAAATCCGCGACATGGTTTACAAAGCCAGAACAGCTGCAGACACTATAGAACTGATTCGTATTATTGACAGTCTTTACAATACTATCATTGATCCGAATTTTGAGAAAGATCATGGAACACTGGAACAGGTTATGGCAGTCACCCTGGAAGAACTGACAGAATACGACTGGGAAGATTTTCTCACAGAAGAACTTTATGAGGAAGCTCTGGAGAGTTACATCGAACAGATGACAAATAAGATTACGGACATGGAAGACACTGCTGTCACTGAAGAAATGGAAAAACAGCGCCAGACCAAACACAAAATTACAATTCTCACAGAGGAAGAACTTGAGAAAGCATACACCTATGTTGAGTTGAATTTCGGAAAAACTTATCTCACTCCTGCAGAAGAGAAGCGAATGAATTATCTGATGTGCAGGGAACTTCACAGGGACTGCAGCCTTTATTTTACAGAAGGAATTCTTAAGAATCCGGTCAAACGAAACTATCAGTACGAATATGCAGTGCGATTAAAGAATAAGAATATCTGGCTCTACCATGATAAACACAGAATCGTAAAGCAGAACATCGCATCCCTCACAGATCTTTTGCGAAAGACGCTGGTGCTGAAAAGCGAGACGCAGGAAGTACTGTCAGACAGAGGAACGATCATTCCGTCCAGACTCTGGCGTGTGGGCAGAAGCAGTGAAGCAAATCTGTTTAAAAGAGAGTTGAAATCTGATGCATCTGATTTCGTAGTAGATGTGCTGATCGATGCCAGCGGTTCCCAGATGTCCAGGCAGGGAGATGTGGCATTACAGGCTTACATCATCAGTGAAGCATTAAGCAATGTAAACCTGCCTCACCGTGTCATGAGCTTCTGCACATTCTGGGACTATACGATCCTTCACAGATTCCGTGAGTACGATGATCCACAGTCAGCTAATGAAAATATTTTTAATTATGTAACTTCTTCCAATAACAGGGATGGACTTGCTATCAAAACCGCAGGATACGGTCTGCTTCAGAGATCTGAGGAGAAAAAAATCCTCATTGTATTAAGTGATGGAAAACCATATGATGTCATCGTAAACAGACCTCACGCAAAGAACCCGGAACCTTATATGGGAAAATATGCGATCAATGATACTGCCACAGAAGTGCGGCACCTGCGAAACCTTGGAGTAAGTGTTCTGGGAGTCTTTGCAGGGGAAGAAAAAGACCTTTCCACAGAAAAAAAGATATTTGGCAAAGATTTCGCATATATCCGGGATATTTCGAATTTTTCCAGAATTGTCGGGAGATACCTGATTAAACAGTTGGATTCAGATGAATAGACTGACAAAACAGGGCAAAAATATGCTGTTTGAGCGTGCTGATATGTTAAGAGATTATCAAGCTAGCACGTTAATATGGTAAAGTGCATAAAAAACCAGTTTTTTCACCTTGCCTTTTTGTATAAATTTCGCTATAATGTTCTATGTTTATAAATCAATACAAAAGGGAGAGGAAATCATGGACAAAAACAAAGAGTTCAAACCGTATATTCCGGCTGACAAGATCACACCTGAATTTACGGTGACATCCATCATCATGGGTGTTATCCTTGCAGTTATCTTCGGTGCAGCCAATGCTTATCTTGGTCTGCGTGTAGGTATGACTGTATCTGCTTCCATTCCGGCAGCAGTTATTTCCATGGGCGTAATTCGCAAGATCATGAAAAAGAACTCCATTCTGGAGAGCAACATGGTCCAGACAATCGGTTCAGCCGGTGAATCACTGGCAGCCGGTGCAATTTTCACAATGCCTGCTCTGTTCCTCTGGGCAGAAGAAGGACTTTGTGAAATGCCGGGTATCGTGGAAATCACATTAATCGCACTTTGCGGTGGTGTTCTTGGTGTACTTTTTATGGTACCACTTCGTAACGCACTGATCGTAAAAGAGCATGCAACACTTCTTTATCCGGAAGGAACTGCCTGCGCAGATGTTCTTCTTGCAGGTGAAGAGGGTGGTGCAAACGCTGCGACAGTATTCTCAGGTATGGGAATCGCAGCGATCTTTAAATTTGTCGTTGACGGTTTAAAGGTAATCCCTGCAGACGTTGCAGTAGCATTTAAAGGATTCAAAGGTGAAATTGGTATGGAATGCTATCCTGCACTTCTCGGTGTTGGATATATCGTAGGACCAAGAATCGCATCCTTTATGTTTGTTGGTTCTCTTATTGGCTGGATGGTGCTGATTCCGGTAATCTGTCTGTTCGGAGCTGATACAGTTATGTATCCCGGAACAGAAACAATTTCTGCTCTTTATGCAGCAGGCGGAGCATCTAAAATCTGGAGTACTTATGTAAAATATATCGGAGCAGGAGCTATCGCAACAGGTGGTATTATTTCTCTGATCAAATCCCTGCCTCTGATCATTGCAACCTTCCGTGATTCCATGAAGAGCATGAAGGGTGGCAAGAATACAAGTACAGAAAGAACTGCACAGGATCTTCCAATGAACGTTATCCTGATCGGTATTGTGGCAATGGTTGCGATCATTTGGCTTGTTCCGGCTATCCCGGTTAACCCGATCGGTGCGCTGATTATCGTAATCTTCGGCTTCTTCTTTGCAACTGTATCTTCCCGTATGGTTGGTCTTGTAGGAAGCTCCAACAACCCTGTATCAGGTATGGCTATCGCTACACTTCTGATCGCAACAATGGTTATCAAAGCATCAGGCAAAACAGGTATCGATGGAATGAAAGCAGCAATTGCGATCGGTTCCGTAATCTGTATCGTAGCAGCGATCGCAGGTGATACTTCACAGGACTTAAAGACAGGTTATCTTCTTGGTGCAACTCCTAAGAAACAGCAGATCGGTGAGCTTATCGGTGTTGTTGCTGCCGGTCTTGCTATCGGTGGTGTTCTTTATCTTCTGAATACTGCATGGGGATACGGAAGTGCAGAAGTACCTGCTCCTCAGGCAACTCTGATGAAGATGATCGTAGAAGGTATCATGGGCGGAAAGCTTCCATGGACACTGGTATTTATCGGTGTATTCCTTGCAATTGGTCTGGAAATCTTAAGAATTCCGGTTATGCCATTTGCTATCGGTCTTTACCTTCCAATCTACCTCAACGCTGCTATCATGATCGGTGGTGTTGTTCGTATGTTCGTTGACGGCAGAAAGAACGTTGATGCTAAGACTAAAGAGGTACAGGCAACAGACGGTACACTTTACTGTGCTGGTATGATCGCAGGTGAAGGTCTTGTAGGTATCCTTCTTGCAATCCTTGCAGTAGTAAACGTAAGCAGTGTATTTGATCTCTCCGGAAGCATTAACCTTGGTAATGCAGGCGGCGTGATCCTGATGTTACTTATGATCTTAAGCCTTCTGAAATTCAGCATCTGGAATAAGAAGAAAGCCTGATCAGGCGGGGATGATAATATCTAAATGAGTAAAAAGAAAAAAGAAATACAGATCAATTATCTGGATCTCATTCCTGAGCGCAGTGCACAGCTTCGCTGGCATACGGATATCAGGGGGAGAATGGTGCTGGAAATAGAGAATAAGGGCGCGTTTAACACAATCGCCCAGAAGCTGTTTGGAAAACCCAGATATACGAAGATACATCTGGATGACAATGGCACATTTATCTGGCCACTCATAGATGGCAGGAAGACAGTGGAAGATATTGCTGCACTGGTAAAAGACGAATTTGGGGAGAAGGCAGAGCCTTTATATCCAAGGATCGTTAAATACTTCCAGATAATGGAGAGTTATCATTTTGTAAATTTTATCAATAAGCCTGAAAAATAAGGTAAGAATAAGAGCGGGAGCAGTCCTTCATGGATTGCTGCCGTTCTTGTAGTTTATGGAAGAATAATTACGGCACAGTGATAAAGCGGTATCTCTGGCTGATACTCATGAAAGCATAAAACAAATATTATTTTTACAGAATACAAGGAGGCGAATGAATGAAGTTAGTAAATGGAAAAAGATCACAGCTTCTGGAATATCTGATGATCATAGCAGGAACCGGATTAATGGCACTGGCGATCAATTCCGTATTTGATGCATCAGGTATGGTAACCGGAGGCTTTTCAGGTATCGCGATCATTATAAAAGCAGGGAGTCAGAGAATCATTGACGGTGGTATCCCTCTCTGGGTAACAAATATGGGTTTGAACATTCCACTGTTTCTGATCGGATGGAAGATTAATGGATTCTCCTTTGTAAAAAAAGCTTTGATAGGAGAAATTGCTCTGTCCACCTGGCTTGCCATAGAACCTGTATGGAATCTTGCTGGCAATGATCTTCTTCTTGCCGCACTTTACGGTGGTGTGATCCAGGGTGTGGGAATCGGTCTTGTCTTTCTGGGCGGTGGAACAACCGGAGGAACCGATATGATGGCAGCTATCATCCAGAAATATCTGCAGCACTATTCAATCGCACAGATCATGCAGGTTATAGATGCAGGCGTTGTACTGGTGGGTATGTATGTGTTTGGCATCCACAAGGCACTCTATGCGATTATTGCGGTATATCTGGTGACAAAAGTATCTGACGGTTTGATTGAAGGTCTGAAATTCTCAAAAGCTGCCTATATCATTACAGCAAAGCCAAAAGAAATAGCAGATATGATCATGAAAGATCTGGACAGAGGTGTGACAGGCATCAGTGCCAGAGGAATGTACTCAGGACAGGATAAACTGATGCTTTTCTGCGTGGTAAATAAAAAAGAGATCGTAATGCTTAAAGAAAAAGTAGATGAAATTGATCCGGAAGCCTTTGTGATAGTGACAGATGCCAGGGAAGTTCATGGAGAAGGTTTTATTGAAAAAAAGTAACACAAAAAAATATATAAAAAATTGTAAATTTTTTTCTCTTTCCTCTTTCATTTTTGGTAAATATATATTAAAATACAATACAGGTATAAGGTTTTATGGTTAAAACGGAAAATAAACACTATAGGATGAGAAGGGATTAAAATCAGATGATATCGAATCAGGTGCTTCAGAATACTCTTGAAGGGTTAAAAGAGATTTCCAGAACAGAATTTTGTGTACTAGACACAGAAGGTAAAGTGCTTGCAAGTACTTTTGCAGATTTTTCCATTGCAACACAGGATGTACAGGCTTTCGTAGAATCACAGGCCGACAGCCAGCTTGTAAAGGGGTTCCAGTATTTTAAAGTCTGTGATGACTATCAGTTGGAATATATACTGGTTGCCCATGGCGACGATGAAGATACTTATATGGTCGGCAAGCTCGCCGCTTTTCAGATCCAGAATCTGATTGTAGCGTATAAAGAACGCTTTGACAAAGACAGCTTTATCAAGAACCTGCTTCTTGACAATCTGCTCCTTGTTGACATTTATAATCGTGCGAAGAAACTGCACATTGAGGCAGATGTCCGCCGCGTAGTCATGATCCTTGAAATGCCACAGGAGAAAGACCACAGCTCCATGGAAAGCGTGAAGAGTCTTTTCGGTGGTAAAAGTAAAGACTTTATCACAGCAGTAGATGAGAAGAGTATTATCGTAGTCAAGGAACTTGAAGATGGTGAGAATTATCCTGAGATGGATCAGCTTGCACATACTATCCTTGATACTCTTGGAATGGGAAATGACGGTAAGACACATATGGCATACGGTACTATCGTCAATGAACTGAAAGAAGTATCACGTTCCTATAAAGAAGCCCGCATGGCTCTTGATGTAGGTAAGATTTTCTTCGGAGATAAAGAAGTGATCGCATACAGCTCTCTGGGAATCGGACGACTGATCTACCAGCTCCCGATCCCACTCTGTAAGATGTTTATCAAAGAAATCTTCGGCGGCAAATCCCCGGATGACTTTGACGAAGAGACTCTGGTCACAATTGATAAGTTCTTCGAGAACAGCCTCAATGTTTCAGAGACATCCAGACAGCTTTACATCCACAGAAACACTCTGGTCTATCGCCTCGATAAACTCCAGAAGAGTACAGGTCTTGATCTCCGCGTTTTTGAAGATGCCATTACATTCAAGATTGCACTCATGGTAGTACGTTATATGAAATATATGGAAACACTGGAATACTGATATATTATAATAGAAGGAAAACTTTCAATGCCTGCCACAGCTTTAATTGCTGCCGCAGGCATTTTTGACCTTTACAAATCCAGCCTTGCAGTGTATAGTTAGAAATCGAGATTGCAATTGATAAGGTATGCAATATCCTGAGACATGCAAGCCAAAATTCCATTGCCGCAGGCAATTTGGAATGAATGTTGACTGCATTACTGTGAACATTCTATGAATCCTCAAAAATCTCTTGCAATCCCCAAAAACATACATTACAATAATGTTACAAATTCATTAACCCATTGGAGGAAAAATCTATGATAGATCTTATAGATGTAAGCAAGTCCTATGGTCCCGGCCTTCCGGCAGTGAACCATGCGAACCTACATATAGATAAAGGTGAATTCGTCTTTGTAGTAGGAAACAGTGGTTCAGGAAAAACAACCCTGATCAAACTTCTTATGAAAGAGTTGGATTCCACATCCGGCCAGATTATCGTAAGCGGTGAACGTCTGGAAGGAATGAAACACAGAAGAGTAGCCAAATACCGCCGTAAGCTGGGCGTAGTATTTCAGGACTTCCGTCTTCTGAAAGACAGAAATGTATATGAGAATGTAGCGTTTGCCCAGAGAGTAGTCAACCGTCCCACAAGAGTAATCCGTAAACGTGTCCCGGAGGTACTTCAGGAAGTTGGACTTGCGGTCAAATACAAATCCTTCCCGGATGAACTTTCCGGTGGAGAACAGCAGAGAGTTGCATTGGCAAGGGCGCTGGTCAACCGTCCGGATATCCTTCTGGCAGACGAGCCTACAGGAAATCTGGATCCGAAGACTTCCGAAGAAATCATGAAGCTTCTGGAGCAGATCAATGACAGAGGAACCACAGTCCTTGTTGTAACACACAACAAAGAGATCGTAAATGCAATGAAGAAACGTGTAGTTACTATGCATGAAGGTTCCATAATAAGTGACGAGAAAGAGGGAGAATATCATGAGGCCTAGCACAATATGGTATACCCTGAAACAGGGTATCAAGAACATTAAGAGAAACTGGATGTTTTCCCTGGCATCTATCATTACCATGGCTGCCTGTATTTTTTTGTTTGGCATTTTCTTCTCTATCGTGAATAACGTAAACAATGTTGCTCATAAAGTAGAGCAGGAAGTCCCGATCACAGTATTCTTTGATAAAGGAACAACGAACAAACAGATCAAGGCAATCGGTAAGAAAATTAAGGAACGCCCGGAAGTAGAGAAAATTGAATTCACATCCGCTGATGAGGCATGGGGAGAATTTAAAGAGATATATTTCCAGGGATCTGAAGCGGCAGACGGATTTAAAGATGACAATCCGCTTGCAAACCAGGCAAACTACAGTGTATACATGAACGATATCACGAAACAGTCAGAGCTGGTTTCTTATATAGAAGGGCTGAAACATGTACGTCTGGTAAATCAGTCCGAGGAAGCAGCCAAGACACTGGGAAATGTCAATAAACTGGTTTCCTATGTTTCCATTGCAATCATAGCATTATTACTTATCATTTCTATTTTCCTGATCAGCAATACAGTATCTGTCGGTATTGCAGTTCGTAAGGAAGAAATCGGAATCATGAAGTACATAGGAGCGACCGATGCATTTGTAAGAGCTCCATTCCTTCTGGAAGGCATTGTGCTGGGAGTTATCGGTGCTGCTATACCGTTGGTCGGACTTTATTTCTGCTATAATGCAGCGGTATCCTATATTCTGAACAAATTTAATGTGCTGACCGGTGTGGTTGATTTTATCCCGGTATGGCAGATTTACCAGACATTGCTTCCTATAGGACTGGCACTTGGAATCGGAATCGGACTGATCGGAAGTTTCTTTACAACAAGAAAGCATTTAAGAGTATAATAAAAAGCAGATAAGCATGAAGCTGCCGGAACAATGATATCATATCATAAACCGGCGGCTTTTTTACAGGAGTGCAGACATGAAAAATAAAGAATTTTGGAAAGGTGCAGTAGCAGGAGCACTGGTTGTGACATGCATCGGTACAGGTGCCTTTGCGGGAACAGGTCTTGCAGCAAAAGGAACAGCTCTTGGTGATCGCAAGTGTACATCAAAGCTGGCATATCTTGAAGAGCTGATCGACAGATACTATCTGGGAGATAAGGATGAAGAAAAGCTTCAGGAAGGGCTTTATGCAGGTCTTCTCTATGGACTGGATGATCCTTATTCCAGATATTATACAGCAGAGGAATACGATTCTGAGAATTCTTCCAATGAGGGAAGCTATGTGGGAATCGGCATTCTTATGGAGAAGAACAAAGAAGGTGGAGTAAAGATTGTTGAATGCTATGAGGGCGGTCCCGGAGAAAAAGCAGGACTGGAGGAAGGGGACATCATCAGTGCCATTGACGGGGAAGATATCACAGGGGATGAAGTATCTGATGTTGCAGACATTGTCCGCAATTCAGATAAAGACAGTGTGGTGCTTACTGTTCACAGAGAAGGTGAAGAAGATGCCATGGAAATCACAGTCCCTGTCACAGATGTGGAATTACCGTCTGTTTTCCATGAAATGCTGGATTCTAAAATCGGCTACATCCGCATTACACAGTTTACAGGCGTTACCGGCGAACAGTATCAGGAAGCTTTTGATGATCTGCAAAAACAGGGAATGGAGAAAATGATCGTGGATCTCCGCGATAATCCGGGTGGACTTCTTGATTCTGTCTGTGATGTCCTGCGGAAAATCCTTCCGGAAGGACTGATCGTTTACACCGAAGATAAGGACGGAAACAGAGAAGAGGAAAAATGTGATGGCAAAAACGAACTCCGGATTCCGCTTGCAGTCCTGGTAAATGAAAGCAGCGCCAGTGCATCAGAGATTTTTGCCGGTGCAGTGCAGGATTATGGTATTGGAACGATTGTCGGAACAACTACTTACGGAAAAGGCGTGGTACAGTCCATCCGCCAGCTCTCAGACGGAAGTGCCATTAAACTGACTGTTGCCAACTACTACACTCCAAAAGGAAACAACATCAACAAAACAGGAATCAAACCTGATATAGAGGTTTCTCTGGATACCAGCCTGCTGAATAAGAATAAAGACGAGATCACCCATGATGAGGATAATCAGCTGCAGGAAGCGATTAAGGCAGTTGAGAAGGAAAAGTAGTTGTTTGGCTGATAGTTTGATGTTATACTGTATATATCTGTATTTATAATAGAAGCATTTTTATTATAGATGAAAAGCCCATTACTGAGCAGGCAGCGGATTTTGCTTCGTAACTGAAAAAATAGTCAAGCGGATATTCGCAATTGAAGCAGGGGACTTACTTGATTCGGTTAAACAGTTAATGGGCAGAAATTGAAAAATATCAGAAAACGAGAGGGCGACAATATGAGCGAATATGTGATCACCACCGACAACAATTCAGATCTTCCGGAGGAATATCTCAAAGACCATGGAGTAGGCTGCATGTATCTCAGTTATTCCATGGATGGAAAAAATTATACACATGGAAATTTCCTTCCGGAGCATGAATTTTATGAGGCAATGAGAAACGGTTCCATGCCAACCACAGCACAGGTAAATCCTGAAAATGCAAAAGCACTGCTGGAGCCTTACCTGAAAGAAGGAAAAGATATTCTTCATATTGCATTTTCCTCTGCTTTAAGCGGTACATACAATAGCAGCCGTATCGCAGCAGAGGAACTGATGGAGGATTATCCGGATCGCAAGATCATCGTGGTAGATTCTCTTGGCGCTTCCCTTGGTCAGGGGCTTCTGGTTTACCTTGCACAGGAGAAGAAAGAGCAGGGAGAAGATATGGAGACAGTTGCGAAATGGGCAGAAGAGAACAGGCTTCATATGGTACACCTTTTTACAGTCAACGATTTAAACCACCTATACCGCGGAGGCCGCATTTCCAGAACTACTGCAGTAGTAGGAAGTATGCTGAATATTAAACCGGTCCTTCATGTAGACAACGACGGAAAACTCACTGCCATCGGAAAAGTCCGCGGCCGTAAAAAATCCCTTCAGGAGCTGGTAAAGCTTATGGATGAGAAAATCGGCAGCTATCATGACACCTGCCATACCATCTTTATCAGTCATGGCGACTGCGAAGAAGATGCAAATTATGTGGCAGAGAAAGTAAAAGAAAAATACCAGATCAACACGATTATCATGAATCAGGTAGGAGCCACCATCGGCGCTCACTCAGGTCCGGGAACAATGGCGTTGTTCTTTGTGGGAGATGAAAGATAAATTAGTTTTTTTGTAAAATGGTTTCATGGTATCATTATCCTGCGGGAAGATAAATGATACTGTGGAACCACTTTTGATATTACAGGAGAATTTTATGAAATTATTAAAAAAAGCATTCGCATTCACATTTATATTTATGCTGAGCGTTTCAGGACTGACAGGATATCAGGTAAACGCCTTAGAGGAGCAAAAACATCTGGATATCCTCTTCACCCATGATCTGCATTCTCATTTGAACAGCTTTCAAACGATTGTAGACGGGACACAGCAGGAGACCGGTGGGTTTGCCCGGCTGAAAACATTGATCAATGAGCACGAGAAAGAGAATACAGATACACTCATACTGGATGGAGGAGACTTCTCCATGGGAACTCTAATACAGACTGTATATGACACAGAGGCCGCCGAACTGCGGATGCTTGGATATCTGGGCTGTGATGTGACAACTCTGGGAAATCATGAATTTGATTACGGCTCCGATGGTCTGGCAGATATGCTGAACGCCGCAGTCAGTTCAGGCGAAAACCTTCCCAGGATGGTTGTGTGTAATGTGGACTGGGATGCAATGAAAAAAGCCGGCCTCAGTGAAGGACAGAAACAGATTTATGAAGCATTTCAGACATATGGAGTAAAAGACTATACGGTAATTCAAAAAGGTGATGTAAAGATTGCAGTACTGGGTGTTTTCGGCAAGGATTCTCTGGATTGCGCTCCTACCTGCGAGCTTCTTTTCAAAGACCCGTCAGAAGCAGCCAGAGAAACAGTAGAGGAAATAAAAAAGAACGAAGATGTAGACATGATCGCCTGTGTATCACACAGCGGAACATGGGAGGACGAAAAAGTATCAGAGGACGAAATCCTTGCAAAGAATGTTCCGGACATTGATCTGATCGTCAGCGGACATACCCACACACAGTTGGCAGAACCAATCCTGCAGGGAGATACCTGCATCGTATCCTGTGGAGAATATGGGAAAAACCTGGGAACACTTTCCATGACTCAGAAAGAGAATGGGCGGTGGGAAACGGATACCTATGAGCTTGTTCCGGTTACGGATAAAATCAAGGCAGATGAGGCCACACAGAAGAAAATAGATGAATTGTCAGATACTGTTGACACCAATTATCTTTCCAATTTTGGTTACACCAGAGAGGAAATTCTGGCAGAGAATGACATTGAATTTAACAGCCTCAGTGAGATGGAAACAAAGCATGAGGAGTTAAATCTGGGAGATATCATATCAGATGCTTATGTATATGCAGTAGAGAATACAGGAGACTCTGACGGAGAAAAAGTAGATGTTGCAATCGTACCTGCCGGAACTGTAAGAGATACTTATACAAAAGGCGATATAACAGTGGAGCAGGTATATAATTCCTTCTCGCTGGGAACAGGAAAGGACGGACTTGCAGGTTATCCTCTGATCAGTGCATATTTAACGGGAAAAGAACTGAAAACAGTGGCAGAGGTAGATGCCTCAATTTCAGATTTTATGACAATAGCCAGATTATATTGCAGTGGAATAAATTTCACCTATAATCCCCACCGCATGATCTTAAATAAAGTAACAGACTGTTATCTGACAGGCAAGGACGGGGAAAGGGAAGAAATACAGGACGATAAATTGTATCATGTTGTCACCGACCTGTACACTGGCCGTATGCTTGGCTCTGTTCTGGACAAATCCTATGGTCTGATATCCATCGTCCCCAAAGATAAAAACGGCAATCCCATAGAGAATCTGGAAGATTATGCAGTCATGGATGGAAAAAAAGAACTGAAAGCCTGGGCTGCAATTGCAGAGTATATGCAATCCTTTGAAGACACAGACAAAGACGGAATTGCAAATGTGCCGGAATATTATGATACAACACACGAAAGAAAAGTTGCAGACAACAGCAAAAACATCATAAATCTGATAAAACATCCGAATAAATTTGCCATAGCGATTGTCGGAATCTGTATTGTGGTTGTTGGGGTGATTCTGCTGTTGATCTTTGGGGTTGTAAAGATTATCAGAAGAAGGAGATAGCATTTTACTATAAACATTGCATGATCAGTTGCTCTATCAGGAGGATATGTGAAAAGCTATTTCTATTTTGGAAAAAAGAAAAAGACCTCATAATATGAAGTCTTTAAAGGCACACACTGTGCAACTGGAAAAACCAGTGAGCAGTGCAAATTCATAGAGAAAATTAGAACAGTAGTTTATCTAAATTAAATGATTTTATAAAAAGAAAGCAGGTGAAATGTAATGAACGTTATATGTTTCCATAACCCAGATGAAGAAAATGGCTATTTAAGTAACTGGTATCTTAGTCATTTCACAGTCAACGGAATAGATTTTTCGTCAATGGAGCAGTTTATGATGTATCAGAAGGCATATCGCTTTCATGATGAAGAAATAGCTGATGACATACTTCATACAGATAATGTTGCTGAGATTAAAAAATTAGGTCGTAAAGTACATGCCTATGATGAAAATGTCTGGAATGGTGTAAGGCAGATTATTGTTTATGAGGGATTAAAAGCGAAATTCAGTCAAAATGCAGAATTAAAACGACAACTTGTTGATACAGGTGATGCTGTATTAGCTGAATGCGCAGTAAGAGATCAAATCTGGGGAATAGGTTTATCCATGGGAGATCCAAACAGGTTTGAGCGAAGCAAATGGAGAGGCAACAATCTTCTGGGATATGCTTTAATGTTAGTGAGAGAACAGTTATAAATTCTGATTCTTGAGATGAAAATAGATAAGAAAAACATTTTTTATGAAATCCAGAATAATAAGGAGTTTTTGAATGAGCGAACAAAAAAGAAAAATTGGTTTTACCGTTGCGTGTGTAAATGAATTTGCCAATAAACATAATTTAAGTGTCAAAGTATAGTGCAGACTATACAAGGATTTTGGACAGGGATTCTATTTGACAGATATTGAAGAACAGGCACAAAACATGCCGATTGCGGCCAGCCAGTACTGGAATTGCATACATGGACGCGAACTGAGAGAAGCTGACAGGGATGAAGAAGGAAAGCAGACCATGCGTGTACTCGCCAGAAATATGACTTTTCTGATGAAGAGTATCGAACTTGGTAAAAAGCAGTTTGGACTTCCGGAAAAGGAAGAACATGCATTCACACATTTTATCAGATAGAGATTCCTGAGTGCTTTTTAAATAAATCGAGTTACCTGCTGCATTTGCGGAGAGTAATAAGCAGTGGGTGGAACAGAGGGAAGGGATAACTATGTATCGTATTTTTATCGTAGAGGATGATGAGATCATCTCAGAAGTACTGAAAAAGAATCTTTCGTCCTGGGGATATGATGTATCCTGTGCGGAGTATTTTTCCAATATTATACAGGAATTTGTACGCAGAGATCCCCAGCTTGTCCTGCTGGATCTGAAGCTGCCTTTTTATAATGGATTTCACTGGTGTGAAGAAATACGCAGAATTTCTCAGATTCCGGTTATCTTTATTTCTTAGGCGGCAGATAACATGAATATGGTTATGGCGATGAGTCGTGGCGCAGATGATTTTATTGCAAAACCGTTTGATATGGATGTACTGACTGCAAAAATTCAGGCGATTCTGCGCCGCACATATTCCTTTGGAACTCCGGGAAATGTTCTGGAATATAAAGGGATTGTTCTGAGTCCTTCCCGCTGTACACTGACGTGGAATGGAAACGATATTGATCTTACGAAAAATGAGCTTCGCATTCTGGAAATATTGATGGAGCATGCCGGAAAGGTTGTTTCCAGAGATGCGATTATGACGAAACTATGGGAGAGTGACAGCTTTATTGATGATAATACGCTGACTGTGAATATTACTCGCCTGCGCAGGAAACTGGAAAAAGAAGGACTGAAAGAATTTATCATTACCAAAAAAGGCCTTGGATATATGGTATAAGACGACAGTATAAATAAAAGGATTTTTTATGAAACTTTTTCTGGATTATATAAGCAAAATTAAATTCTATATCATTCTGCAATTGTTTCCTGTAATGCTTGCAGAAATAATTTTTTTTCTTTATCAGCTGCCGATTGAACCGATGGTGTATGTTACTGTTTTCTGGCTATTAACCGGAATTTGTGCGTGTCTGAACGGATTTTACAGATACAGGAAAAAGGTAGAACAGTTGGAATTGATTGCAGCTGCACCGGATATCAATCTTTCACAGATGGATTCTCCTGTCGGTCAGGATGAAAGATTCCAACAGGAAATTATGCAGCAGTTAAATCAGATGCGTATCGATGTGGAGAATGCCAGCCAGAAGTCGTCTGAAGACATGACAGATTATTATACGATGTGGGCACATCAGATCAAAACGCCGATTTTTGCACTGCGACTTTTACTTCAGGAGAGTCCTGAGGAAAATAAAGAGAAACTTTCGGAACTTTTTAAAATTGAGCAGTATGTGGAGATGGTTCTTGGTTATCTAAGGACAGAGGATATGTCTTCGGATCTCAAACTTTCCCGTTGTTCTCTTGACCGGATCATACGTGATCAGATTCATAAATATGCAGGAATTTTTGTCTCAAAGAAACTCACACTTACTTATGAAAGTATTTCGCAGGATGTTCTGACGGATGAAAAATGGCTGGGATTTGTGATCGGACAAATTTTATCCAATGCCCTAAAATATACCCGAACCGGAGGAATCCGAATTTATCTGGAGAAAAAATTACCTCTGGATACAGATGATGTAAGTATTTCGATAGGAAATGATGACTGCAATAAAGTAGAAAACCTTACACTGGTCATTGAAGATACCGGAATTGGTATTCGTGCAGAAGATATTCCGCGAATCTTCGAAAAAGGCTACACCGGAGTAAACGGACGGGATGATAACCGCGCAACAGGTATCGGACTGTATCTCAGCAACAAGATTATGCGCAAACTGGGACATCGCCTTTATATAACTTCTGCGGAAGGAAAAGGAACGAAAGTATTTCTTGAATTTTCAGTTGAAGATTTGAATATGTATTAGAGTTTTTTTACACGTTTTAGGATAATAAGCGGGAATTCTCGGCAATTCAATTACCGAGCGCAAACTGTGCATATCTGCACTCATAATAAATACAAATAGCAAAACGGTTTTCATTCAATTTCTCCCTATAAAAAGCTGTATCCAGCATTATAAAAAGAAAATATGTTCGATATTTTATTGCGGAATTTTTGATATCATGGTATTATATATGGAAGAAAGAAAATCTTATACATTACCGTACTTGTGTGTGTAATATTAATTATCATATGGTATGGTCAGTGAAATACCTGAAGGGGATCTCCGGCAGGAAACTTTTCG
>OGRC01000515.1_pt1 | contig 31606 bp, 22 predicted proteins | sample 1553431 | NCBI WGS metagenome assembly OGRC01 (sample SAMEA2580064, study PRJEB22360) | human gut metagenome | biome: human gut; feature: human-associated habitat; material: faeces | place: Denmark | collected 2008/2010
TCTCCTTGACAGGGCGACGAAGTCGGCACGCAGACCGAGATCAACGGCGGCCAGTTCGCCGGACAGACCCCGGTGATGTGTCCCGTGGGGTCGCAGTTTTTCGTGCGCAACCTTTTCTACAATGTCCCGGCCCGTCGCCGTTTTCTGGACAAGAGCACCACGTCGGCGGCGCAGATCAAGTCGGAATTCCAGCGCGTGGCGTTGTGCAATCCGCAGATCGCCTTCGAACTTTACGCCAACGACGCCCCGGTCTATACGCTGAGTGCGGCGTCGCTCGCCGGACGTATCGTCGATGTGGTGGGACGCCATATCAAGCAGAATCTGCTGGAGGTCGAGGCCGACACTTCGATCGCCCGCATCGAAGGCTACATCGGTCGTCCCGCCGCCGCCAAACGGCGCAACGGCGAACAGTACCTCTTCGTAAACGGCCGCTATTTCAAGAGTTCGTACCTCACGAGCGCCATCATGAAGGCGTACGAGAAGCTGATTCCTGAGAGCAGTTCGCCGTCGTATTTCCTCTACCTGACGATCGACCCGTCGCGCATCGACGTCAATGTCCACCCGCAGAAAACCGAGGTGAAATTCGCCGACGAGGAGGCCGTGTGGCAGATCGTGAACGCCGCCGTGCGCGAAACGCTCGCCAAGACGGGCGCCGTGCCGCTGATGGATTTCGACCGCGAAGGCATCGTCGAGATTCCGGTGCTGACCAAAGGGGCGGTCTACAGCGAGCCGCGGGCCATGTCCAACAGCGAATACAATCCTTTCCGCGAAGAGTACATCGACCCGTCGGCGCCCGATCCGAACGTCGATTTCGCCGGATTCGACGTGCCGTTCAGCGACAACGGCCAAACTCTCTCCGACAATGCCGGCGCGGGCTTTGCTCCGCCCGGCGGAGGACGCGGTTCGGGTGTCGCTTTGCCGGGCGGCCTGCGCAGCGCCGGGGGCGGGGGATTTCCTGCGGCCGGCAGCGGCGCCGACGAATTTTCGATTCCCTCTGCGGCGGACGACGCCTTCGAGGATTTCGTGTCGGGCGGGGGCTTCGAAGTGACTTCGGAGAGTGGGTTCGATGCCAGCGAGCTGGAATTCATCCCTTCCGAAGCGACGGTCGAGCAACAGCGTCTCGACGTTGACGGGCGGCCCGAATTTACCGATCCGCTGCCGCTCGGAGGCGGCTATGTCGCCGCCCTGCTGGGCGGACGGTTCGTGGTGGTGGACGTGCGCCGCGCCCGTGAACGGATACTTTACGAAGACTACCTGAAGATGCTCGGCAGCGGTTCGTCGGTGAGTCAGCAGCTGCTGTTTCCCGAACGGCTGGTGCTTTCGGACAGCGAATACGCCCTGCTCGAAGAGAATGCCGTCGAATTCGCATCGCTGGGCTTCGATCTCGATTTTCAGGGCGACTGCGCCGTCGAGGTGAAGGGCACGCCGGCCGACATGCCTGCCGACTCGGTGGACCAGCTGCTTTACGAACTGCTGCAGGCTTTCTCGACGCCCGTGTCGCTGGCCGACGTGCGGCGCGAGAAGATCGCCGCCGTGATGGCGCGCGGAGCCGCGAAGCAGACTGTGCGTCTCATGTCGCGCGACGAAGCCGCCGCACTGCTCGCGCGGCTGGCCGCTTCGGGCAATTTCAGCTTTTCGCCATCGGGCAAAGCCATAACCGCCGAGATAACCGTCGAAGATATCCGGGCCAAGTTGGGATAATCCGGCGGAAAAACGTACATTTGCATAAATTTTCGGCGCCCTGATCCGGCCGGCTCCATGCGGCTTGTTTCCGGGGCGGAAAATTGAAAACCGCTCCCCGCAGGATCGGGCTTGCGAATGCAGGCCGGGCTGCGTTTGCAGCCCTGAGAGACGGGACGGGGAGAAAACCGCAACGAAACTGAAAAAAGATAATTTATGAACAGGAATTATTTCCAGACGCCCCCGGTGGTGTTGAATCTGATAATCATCAACGTCCTGATCTTCATGGCCACGGCGTTGCTGCCGAAGGCGGGCAATACGATCATGGAGTACTGCGCCCTGTCGCTCGGTACGCCGTTTTTCCATGTCTATCAGTTCATCACCTACATGTTCCTGCATGCCAATTTCGAACATATCTTCTTCAACATGTTTGCTCTTTGGATGTTCGGGCGTACGCTGGAGTATGAATTGGGGCAGAAACGCTTTCTGACCTATTACATGGTCTGCGGCATCGGCGCGGCGCTTATCCAATACCTGACGGCGCTGGCCTTCGGCGAATTTCCGCTGGTGCTGGTCGGCGCTTCGGGCGCCGTGATGGGACTGCTGCTGGCCTTCGGAGTCCTGCACCCCAATGCGGTCATCATGCTGCTGATTCCCCCGATTCCGATGAAGGCCAAATGGTTCGTCGTCATCTACGGTGTGATCGAACTGTTCTTGGGCTGGCGCGGCGTGGGCAATGTGGCGCATTTCGCCCATGTGGGAGGCATGTTGTGGGGCTTCCTGCTGCTTCAATGGTGGAAACAGCGGGGCATAATCCGTTTCTGACCCTATGTCCGAGACCTATTACAGCGGTTATGACAGCGACCGCGGCCGTAAGCCGCGGCGCAGTCTGTTGCTGCGGCTGCTCGATCTGCTGATGACGCTCCTGACGGCCGTAACGGCCGTTACGATGGTCGTCACCTTTTTCGTCCCCTACGTCGATCCGGGCCGGGTGTGGTTCTTCCCCGTGCTGGGGCTGGCCGCACCGGCGGTTTATGTCGTCACGGTTGTTCTGGCGCTCTATTGGATCATCCGCTGGCGGCTGGTGCGGGCCGGAATCATGGTCGCGCTGGTGGTCGTCGGGCTTTTCAAGGTGTCGCTTTTCTATAGACCTGAGTTCCGCCGTAATTACGGCGACGAGAGGTACGACCGCCGCGCCTTCAAGGTGATGACCTATAACGTGCGGGGATTCTACGGCGAGAACGGACTCAGCAGCGTGGGAGACGTGCTGCAGCTGATCGGCGACCATAATCCCGATATCATCTGCCTGCAGGAGTTCAACGCGCGGCTGGCCGGGCAGTCCGACGAGTTCGCATTGTTGGACGAGAAGTACGAAAGCGCCGTTTTCGGACGTACGCAGGCGCCCGATTCGCTTTACGGCGCGCCGCTGGTGATCCTGAGCAAATACCGCATCCTGCGCTCCGGCGTCGTGCTGACCCCCGGCACCTCGGTCTGGGCCGATCTGCTGATCGGCGACGATACGATCCGGGTGTTCAACAACCACCTGCGTTCGACGGCGATCAAGGCGGCCGACAACGACTACCTCACCAGCCGCGGATTTCTCTCCGATACGGCGCGCGAGGACAAACTGCGGAGCATGGCAGGCCGTTTCCGCGAGAACAGCGTGCTGCGTGCCGCGCAGGTGGACAGCATCGCGGTGGTGGTGGAGGCGTGGCGTTCGCGGTGCATCGTCTGCGGCGACTTCAACGATACGCCCATGTCGTACGTTTACCGCACCATGGCCAAGGGCCTGAACGACGCTTTCAGCCAGTGCGGTTCGGGCTATTCGCATACGTTCCGCGGATTTTTCAATACCCTGCGGATCGACTACGTGCTCAGCTCGGAGGGTTTCGATGCGCTCTCGTACGAGGTGCCCACGGTCGATTACTCGGACCACCATCCCGTCGTCGTCCGGCTGCGGAAAAATGCAATGAACAACTAATCCGATATAATTATGATTTTCGACTCTTTGAAAAACAGTGCGCTCTATTATTCGTTGAATCCGCGTCTGGAAAAAGCTTTCGGTTTCATCGCCTCGACCGACTGGGAGAAGATGGAACCCGGTATCCACGAACTCGACGGCAAGGATATCTATGTGAATGTCATGGATACCGAATTGAAGAAGCCCGCCGACGCCAAGCTGGAAATCCACAACGCCTATCTCGACATTCAGGTGCTTGTCCGCGGCGAGCGCGAGACCTTCGGCTGGAGCGAACGCGCCGTCCTGAGCAAACCGCTGGGCGGGTTCGATGCCGAGAAGGATATTCAGCTCTTCGACGACGAGCCGCAGACCTGCTACACGATCCGTCCCGGTCAGTTTACGATCCTCATGCCTGAGGACGGCCATGCGCCGATGGTGGGCGAGGGAAGCATACGCAAGATCATCGTCAAGGTCCGCATGTAGGATTGCCGAGACGATAACACGAAGGCCGGAGCATACACTCCGGCCTTCGTGTTATATACGGTTACCGCTTCCTGCAGCCTGCCGGATTGCATTCCGGATGCCGCTGCACCCGTTATTTCCCGATGCCGTAATAGCGGAATCCGGCGTTCAGCGCCTCTTCCTTGTCGAGGATATTGCGGCCGTCCACGATGATATTGTCGCGCATGGCCGAACGCAGGAGCGTCCAGTCGGGCATGCGGAACTGCTTCCACTCGGTGATCAGCGCGACGGCGTCGGCTCCTTCGGCGGCTTCGTACATCGACGCGGCATGATAAACGCGCTCTTCGCCGAGCCTGCGGCGGGATTCGTTGGCGGCGACCGGATCGTATGCGCGGACCGTCGCTCCCGCTTCGAGCAGCCGGTTGATCACGACCAATGCCGGTGCTTCGCGCATGTCGTCCGTTTCGGGTTTGAAGGCGAGTCCCCAGACGGCTACGGTCTTGCCGCGCAGGTCGCTCAGCGCCAGCTGCAATTTGTCGAAAACGATCGATTTCTGGCGTTCGTTGACCCGCTCCACGGCTTCGATTACCTGCATCGTGTAGCCGTGTTCGTGTGCCGTGTGGGCCAGCGCCTTCACGTCCTTCGGAAAGCACGAGCCGCCGTAACCGCAGCCCGGATAGAGGAATTTGCTGCCGATGCGGGCGTCGGAGCCGATTCCTTTGCGGACCATCTCGACGTCGGCGCCTACCAGATCGCACAGGTTGGCGATCTCGTTCATGAACGAAATTCGCGTCGCCAGCATGGCGTTGGCGGCGTATTTGGTCATTTCGGCCGAGGGAATGTCCATGAACAGCACGCGGAAATTGTTGATCAGGAACGGCCGGTAGAGCTTGGTCATCAGCTTGCGCGCCCGTTCGCTTTCGACGCCCACGACCACGCGGTCGGGCGACATGAAGTCCTTGACAGCCGCGCCCTCCTTCAGAAATTCGGGGTTCGAAGCGACGTCGAACGGCACCTTGCACTTCCGCCGGGCAAGCTCTTCGCGGATTACGGCCTTGACTTTCTGCGCAGTACCTACCGGAACGGTGCTTTTGGTCACCAGCACTGTATATTTCTTGATGTTCCGGCCGAACGTGCGGGCCACTTCCAGCACGTATTTCAGATCGGCCGACCCGTCCTCGTCGGGCGGCGTGCCTACGGCCGAGAAGACCACCTCCACGTTGTCCAGACAATCCGTGAGTTCGGTCGTGAAGTGCAGACGGCCCTCTTCGACATTGCGCCGGACGACCTCTTCCAGCCCCGGTTCATAGATCGGGATGACGCCGTTGTTCAGCCCGTCGATCTTCTTTTTGTCTATATCGACGCACGTGATGTCAAGGCCCATTTCGGCGAAACATGCCCCCGAAACCAGACCGACGTACCCCGTTCCTACGACTGCGATTTTCATATTGTGAGTTTTTGGTGTATGCTTTTTCAGCGGCGGAAGCGCTCGGCGACGCCGTCGGCGAACCGGCTGCAAAAGATGGTGGAGGTGGGGGATCGTTCGCCGGACGAGAAGCCCTGCTTCATCTCCACGGGATCGCAGATCGGCTCCCACTTCATGCGCTGCGCGAATTCGCCCATGCCGCGCACGGCGGCCCCGGCCCAGCAGAACGATCCGAACCACCCGAAGTTGCGCTGCGGAACGCAGCGAGCGGCGATCAGGTCGAGCAGGCGCTCGGCGGGCACGGCATCGACTTGGGAATGGTCGAGAGCCTGAGCCGCCGTCAGGGGTTGCACTATACGGTTTTCGCTCCCGACGAGCTGGTGCTGGTGGCCCGCACGGGCGGTCCCTATTCGCGGACCGAGTCGATAACGGCCGATGAGCTGCGCGAAATTCCGCTCGTGCTGCGCGAGGGCGGATCGGGGACGCTCGAAGTCATCAAGGCGGCGCTGGGGCGCGCGGGCATCCGCATTCCGCAGCTCAACGTGGTCATGCGGCTGGGCTCGACCGAGGGGATCAAGGCTTTCGTCCGCAACAGCGACGCCATGGCCATCGTTTCGGTGATCTCGGTCGTGGACGAGCTGCGCAGCGGCGTGCTGCGGATCATCGACCTCGAAGACCTTCCCCTGCGGCGCGATTTCGTGTTCGTGCACGTCGAAACCGAGCCGTCGGCTCTCGTCCGGCAGTTCATCGAATTCGCAAGGGCCGACCGCTGATCGGACGGGCTTTTTGGTGCAGTCTCGACGAGCGTATTTGTTGCAGTTTTAGTGGCGGTTTTAGCGTTGCGGTTCCAATCGTGGTTTTCAGAGGAGGTTCCAGTTTCGGGTTTTGGTTCCGGTTCTGCTCCCTGTCCCGGTTTCCGTTGCAGTTTCCGTGACACTCCCCGCCGCCGTTCCCGCCGCCGTTCCCGCCGCCATTTCTGCCGCGATTTCGCAGCCGCTGTTTCCGCCGAGATCCTGCCGCATTCCGGTCGTGCTCACGTTGCGGTTCCGGATTCTGTTTTCTCTCTTCTTCCTGCCGCCGCTTCCGGAGACGATCCGCCCGTTTGCTCTTCAGTATAACTTTTTGTTATGGTGTATAATGATTTCTTGTTTCATATTCCGTTAAAAGATGCGACCTTTGCCGGCGGAATAAAGAAAAAGTTATAGTGACCATTAAAAAAATACAAGCATATGCTGGAAAAAGGTAACAGGGCTAACACCCTGCACGGAATTCTGCTGATCGCGCTGTTTTCGTTCGCGGCCTTCTACATCGCCGGCTTTCCCATCGTAAAAAGATTGTCGTTCAGTCCGCTGATCGTGGGCATCGTGCTGGGTATGCTCTACGCCAACAGCCTTCGCAACAAACTGCCCGAAACGTGGGTCCCCGGCATCAAGTTCTGCACCAAGCAGCTGCTGCGCTGGGGCATCGTCCTGTACGGATTCCGCCTGACGCTGACCGAAGTGGCGGCTGTCGGCATTCCGGCCGTCGCCGTCGATCTGGTCATCGTGACGGTCACCATTTTCGGGGGAGTCCTGCTGGGCCGTCTCTTGAAGATAGACCGCGACACGGCGCTGATGACCTCGACGGGCAGCGCCATCTGCGGCGCGGCCGCCGTGCTGGGCGCCGAACCGGTCGTGAAGTGCGAGGGTTACAAGACCGCCATCGCCGTCTCCACGGTCGTGATTTTCGGAACCCTCTCGATGTTCCTCTATCCGCTGATGTACCGGATGGGGCTGCTCGATGGACTTACGGACACGGGCATGGCCGTCTACACGGGCAGTACGCTGCATGAAGTGGCTCATGTGGCCGGAGCCGGCAATGCGATGGACCCGACCGATGCGTTGGGAATCGCGGGAACGGCCACGATTACCAAGATGATCCGCGTGATGATGCTCGCGCCGGTACTGGTCGTCATGGGCTTCGTGCTGGGCCGCCGGAAGAGTTCCGGAGTCTGCAGGGAGAAGAGCAAGATCGCCGTGCCGTGGTTCGCCTTCGGGTTTATCGGGATCATCTGCCTCAATTCGCTGCTGCAATACCTGTTCGGCGTGGAGAGCGTCCGCGAGATTCCGCTCAACGGCGCGATCGAATACGCCGATACCTTCCTGCTGACGATGGCCATGACGGCGCTGGGTACCGAGACGAGTATCGACAAGTTCCGGCAGGCCGGGGCGAAACCCTTCGTCTTGGCGGGCCTGCTGTACGTCTGGCTGGTGGCGGGCGGTTATTTCGTCACCAAATATCTGGTCGGAATCTTGTAAACAGGTCTGCCCGGAGCCTCCGTTTTACGGTAATTTTGGCAGCGTGGGGGCTTCGTGCTCCGAATAGCCGAGCACCGTCTCCCGTACGAAGTCCGCGAAGCCGCGGGCTTCGTCGTATGTCAGGGGGCCGGGATAGCTCATCAGGATCAGCTGATGGGGCGTGAAGGGTTTGCGGAACGAAGGGTGGATGTACTCGTAGGGGTTGGCGACGAAGCCCAGCCGTTCGTAGAAGTGACGGCGGCGGATCGAGATGTCGTCCACCGGCGGGTCGATCTCCAGAATGACGCGGCCGACCTTCCGGCAGAATGCCGTGAGCGCCTTCGAACCCATGTTCTGACCGCGCAGGGCGGGCGAAACGGCGAGATGCTCGACGTAGCGGTACGCTCCGGCGTTCCAGTGGAACAGAATGCCGATGAACTCTTCGCCGCGCCAGATGCCGTCGGCTTCGAAGCGCGGATCGCCGAACGCCCGGTCGTACCCTTGCGCGTTCCAGCGTTCGCAGCGGGGGAACGACTCTTCGTAAAGGTCCCACGCTTCGGCCCAGCCTTTGTCCGAACGGGATTCGAAAGGTATGAATTGCAGCTCCTGTGTCATTGTCGTCGTAATTTTGCGCAAGATAGTGCAAATTCCGCGCATTGCCAACTCCTGCGGCTCTCCGCGGCTCTCTGCGGGCGTTCCGGACGGCCGGGACGACGAAAAAGGGACGCCCGGTCCGGACATCCCTTCCGGCGCCTTCCGGCGCGAACTTTTTATTTCCTTTATTCTTCTGTTTTTCCGCCGGTTACCTCGTCCGGAATGCCGTCGCAGCGCACGAAGACCTGTACGTCCGAGCGGTCGTCCTTGGCCGTCCAGACCATCGAGGTCTCGGTGAAGTCGGTCACGATGTAGCGGTGCGCCCAGTCGCCTGCGCCGTAATCGTAGCTGCCGCGGATGACCGCACCCAGCTCCGCGTCGTTGTCGATGACGAAACGGCCCGTCAGCTTGCGGGTGCCGAAGCTGTCGAGGTTCTGGTACATGACGTACTTGGCGTCCTTGCGGATGAATTCGATGTAGACGAAGCTGCCTTCGGCGAGCGGCGCGCCGTTCCATTCGGCCAGCTGCCACGTACCCGCGATGTTGTTGTTGGTCACCTCCAGCGGAGTTACGTACATATCGTCGTCGCAGGCGCCGAGCAGCGCAAGGGCCGACAAAAGGGCCGCAAATCTCAAAAATCTTTTCATATGACTTGTTTTTATCCTGTTTCTTATTCTGTTTCCCCGAACTCGATCCACAGCATGCGCTGACTCGGCGGTACGTCCGGTCCCCCGACCGGCAGGGGAGTCCGCCGGAGCGGCTGCGGGGCTTTGGCCGGGTCGAAGCGGACGACCAGATCGCCTTTTGCGCCGGGTGCCAGTGTCGCCGGTTCGCAGGCGAAGCTCAGGCCGGTCGCCGCGAACCCCTCGTCGCAAGCCGGGGTCAGCGGTTTGTCGCCCGCGTTCAGGCACTCGATACGCTCGCTCTGCACCTTGTCCGTGCGGCCGAAGCGGACGGTCCGCTGCTTGAGCCGCAGCGCGCCCATCGCATGGGGATAGTCGTCGTCCGTGCGCACCGAGGCCGTGACTGCGCCCCGGAGGCTGAGGATCGCCGTTGGCTCCTTGTCCGAGAGCTGGGTGTAGACGAAAATCCGCCGGTCGAAAACCCCCGGATGTCCCTTGGGACGGTAGGTCACCGTCACGGCGCCTTCGCCGCCCGGTGCGACGGGCTTTTTGTCCCAACTCGCCGCGGCGCAGCCGCAGGTGGTCTGCACGCGGGTGACGACCAGCGGCTTGCCGCCCGTATTCCGCCACCGGAAGGTGTAGACCGGCGGGAGGTCGTCCTCGCCGATATGCCCGGCGTCGATCTGCGTGCGTTCGAAACGCATAGCTTCGGCTCCTCCCGCGGCCGTGGCCGGGTGGGCCAGACTGTCGAGTTTGGCGCGCGGGACGATGCGGATCTGGGCGCGGAGCGGCGGGGCGGAGAGAGCCGCCCACAACGCTCCGCAGCAGAGAAGCATGCGTGTTATCGTCGCTGTTTTGCGCATCGTTGCGGGTTTAGAGCCAGCCGTTGCCGTTCGCGACCTTGCGCACCGTGATGTTGAAGGTGTGCGTCTCGTTGCCGCTCGACGTGATGCTGGCCTTGGTCGTGCCGCTCCTGAGTCCCTTGACCGTCAGTTTCCTGCCCTCGACGGAGGCCGTTGCGACCGTCGTGTCGGAGATCGAGACCGTATAGGTCATGGTCTCGCCGCCGAGGAAATAGTTGGCCGGTATGGCCGTCACTTCGCCGCCGAGGTTGATGTAGAGGTTGGGGAACGACACCTGCGTGCCGTTGCCGGCAACGGCGTTGAGCAGTTTGGCGGCGTTCGCCTGACCGGCGCCCATCTGTCCGCGCTAATTGGATTTGTTGAGCTGCATGGGCTGGTTCAGCCCCACGTCGGCCACGTAGCGGTAGTAGAGTTTCATGCCGCTCATGTAGTCGTCGATCGGCGTCGCGGTCTCATGCAGCAGGGCCTTGAATTCGTCGGCCGTGAAGTGGCGGCGCAGTTTGGCCGCGTAGGAGAGTCCCAGCGCCGCGACGCCCGAAACGTGGGGGCAGGCCATCGAGGTGCCCTCCATGTATCCGTAGCCGCTTTCGCTGACGTTGTAGGGCAGCGTCGAGAGGACGCAGCCGATCTCGCCGCGCTTGTGGTCGTCGTCGAAGTATTCGTAATAGTAGTCCTGATCGCCGCCCGGAGCCGCTATCGTGATGCCCGGACCGTAATTGCTATAGACGGCGGGGGTGTAGTCGGCGGCCGTCGCGGAGACCGAGATGCAGTAGTCTGCGGCGCCGGGGAATCCGGCCATGGGGGCGTTTTCGTTGCCGCCGGCGAAGATCGCCAGACCTCCCTCGATCGGGCCGTTGGGCGACCCTGCGTTGTGTATGAAGTACTCCAGCGCCTCCTTTTCGAGCGGGCAGGCCTGCTCCCACTCTTCCTGCGTCTTGAAGCCCTGATCGCCCCATTCGTAGCTGTTGGCCAGTCCGGAGACGTAGCCCCAGCTGCACTGCAGGACCACGGCGCCGTTGTCGGCGGCGTATTTGATGGCCTTGACCGTGGAGAGGGCGTTGCCGGCGGCGTCGCCGGAGAATATCTGGCACGACATGATCTTCACGCCGGGGATGCTGCCCCGGCCTCCGGCGATCGAGCTGATGCCGATGCCGTTGTCGTTCTGCGCGGCGATTACGCCCGCCACATGCGTGCCGTGGCCGGTGTCGCTGACGTCGTCCCACGAGATGACGCCCGTGTTCTTGACGAAGTTGTAGCCGTAGACGTCGCCCTGATAGCCGTTGCCGTCGTTGTCCTTGTGCGAGCGGTAGATTTCGTTCTCGTTGACCCACATGTTGTTCTTCAGGTCGGGGTGCTCGATCATCACGCCCTCGTCGAGGACGGCCACGACGATCGACTCGTCGCCCGTCGAGAGTTTCCACGCCTGCTCGCACTGCACGTCGGCGTCCACGATGGATTTCCCGCCGAACATGTTGCCGCGGTTCACGAGGTGCCACTGCTGCGGGAGCAGCACGTCGTCGAAAGGATAGGCCGAGGCTTCGCCCGTCCGGGTCGCGCGCTGCTGCTGGATGGCTTCCAGCGTCTTGCGGGAGAGGGGCGCCGCCTTTTTGCCGGCGTTGTAGGCGCGGTGGATGGTGCGGTTGACGCTGACGTGCTGCACCTCGCCCAGCGCCGAGAATCTCTCGGCGACCTCGGCGGCGGTATACTCCTCGCCGAAGCGGACCACGTACCACAGGTGCAGTTCCGATTCGCGGGTGCGCTCCTCGTTGCGCGGGTCCACCGGGAAGACGCGCTCGATCTCGTAACCGCCGACGATGTCCAGAATCTCATCGACGGAGAGAATGCCCGAACGGGTCGCGGGGCCGCCGCTGCGGGTGATGCCCTCCCGGTCGAGGATGTCGCTTACGTAAGGTGCGAATTTCACCAGCACCTCCCCCGAACGGTATTCGGCCGGAACGTCCGGTGCCGGAGCCGGCTCCGGGGCGGACAGCTCCTCTTTGGTGCATGCGGTAAATGCCAGTAAAGCGGTGGCAAGAATGCCGTATAGATAGTTTTTCATCGTCATAATTATTTGGTCGTCTCCTCCTCTTCTTCTTCCGTGCCGGGGTCTTTCTTGTATCCCTCGTAGAATTCGTAGTAGTAGTTCATGTTGGCGGGTTCGTTGGTGAATCCGGCCAGCGTGCCGCTCGCATCCTTGCCCTCCTGCGTGAAGACCAGCACGCTGGGGACCCACCAGTCGAGCGCCGGGTGGTAGAGCAGCCAGTCGGGCAGCTCGCCGGTCAGTCGGTTGAGGTTGATGGCGAACCGCTTGGTGTGCGGCATCACCTTCGGGGTGCCGATCAGCGCGCGGGGCAGCGTGTCGGCGTCGATGATGTCCTGCTCGGTGTATTTCTCCCAGTCATCCATCTTGGGCAGCGGTCCCTGCAGGTAGTTGACCGAGAGCACCAGCGTGTCGAGGTCCCATTCGATCATGCGGCGCGGGAATCCCTGTTCTTCGACAAGGCCGCCGTAGTTGGTTTCGACGGTGTTGCTCAGGTCGTAGATGTTCTTGCGCGTGTTGGCGCCCATGTTCAGCGTCCGGAGCTTGGGGAAGTTCGTCGGATTGATCTCTTCGGGAATCTTCTGGAAGTTGTTGCTGCTCAGGTCGAGGTATTCGAGGTTCTTGAGCGCCGTGAAGTTCTTGTCCAGCGATACCAGACCGTAGGCCGAGATGGTGAGCCGGCGCAGCTGCGTGAGTTTGGTGATGTACTCTCCCGTGGTGAGGTCCTTGAGGAAGGCGTTGACGTTGCTGTAGAAGCTCAGCTCGTCGGCGGCCGTCAGGTACTGCACCTCGAAAGGCAGCTCCTCCTTGGTGTTGAACATGAAGAACCGGGCGTATTTCACGCGGCCCTTCTTTTCGGGCGTGTAACCCTCCATGCCCTCTCCCCAGAGGATCCCGTTGTCCCAGTTGTCCATGCTTTCGCCGTTTTCCCAGCTTACGTTGGTTTCGAGCGTGCGGGCGATGGCCAGCAGGGCGATCGAGTCGCCGCCGCGGGTGTTCTCCTCGATCGGTTCGGCAGCCTCTTGCGTGACGACCAGATTGTCGTGGCGTACGAGTTCGACCTCCTTCTTGGAGGCGAAGGTGACGTCGGCGATGCGCGGATTGGGCTGCGAGTTGATGTTCCAGTTGAAACGCACGGTCACTTCGCGCGGACGGATGCCGCGGTCGAATTCGACCGCCGGCTTCTCGAACTTGAGCCAGTTTTCGGCCGATTCGGGAACCTTGACGTCGAAATCCACGTTGGTCTTTATCTTGACGTCGAAGTGGCGCGTGCCGTACGCCGCGTAGTTGGCGACGGTGACCTCCTTGTCGTCGATGCCGATGAGGTAGTCGAAGCCTTTCTGCGAGACGGCGATCTCCTTCTTGACCCAAGTGTTCTGCTCCATGATGCGGATCACGCCGCTGCGGGGCTGGTCGGTCAGGGCCGAGTCGATGAGTACGCGGCATTCGGTCGTGCCGCGGCCGTTGGCGGGCGAGACGGTGATCCACGGCTCGTCGGTGGTGGCGACCCACTCTTTCTCCGCCGACACCCTGACGGTGTGGGTTCCTCCCGTGGCGGGGGCTTCGATGGCGTCGCTGTCGGTGCCGAATCCGACGGTTTTGGCGGCGTCGGAGCAGCCGCACAATGCGATCGAGCAGAGGATAACCGGTATGTAATTCGTTATTTTCATTGTCATTTCTCCTTAGTGGTTATTCGAGCATTTTATCGCAGTTCAGGATATTCTGGGTCTTGTCGTAAATCAGGTTGTAGGCGCCCTGCTGCCAGTAGTAGCAGATCGCCGAGGCATCGAACGTGATGTTGGGGTTGTCGCTGATGTCGAGGTGGTAGATCAGGTAGGAGATCGTGTCGTCGATCTTGCGCAGGTCGTTCGAACCGATGTAGAATCCGCGCAGGCCGGTGTGCTGGTAGAGTCCCGTGGGCCATTCGCGCAGGCAGCGGTTGCCCTGAGCGTCGCGCTGGCCGCGGATGGCGTAGACCGTCAGGCCCGCGCAGTTGAGCGGCGACCACGGGAACTTGTCGAACGAGTTGAACGAGACGTCCAGCCCGTAGAGGTAGGGCAGCTGCTCGGCCGTGAAATCCTTCGGCAGCTTGCTGAGCTTGTTGTAGGTCAGGTCGAGCGAGGTCATCGAAGTCGAGTACTTGCCGGAGAACGATCCTTCGGGGATTTCGTCGATCATGTTGCCGCGCAGGATGATGTACGCGACGAGCGATCCCGTCGTGCCGAGGCATTTGGGGAACTTCGTGAACTTGTTCGCCGCGAGCGAGAGCTGTTCGATGTTCAGGCCCCGGAAGGTGCCGTCCTCCTCGCCTTCGAAGCCGTCGATCTCGTTGTAGGAGAAATCGACCTCCCCGATGGTGAACTTGCTCTTGGCCGAGAAGATGTTGGGGAACTTCGTGAATTTGTTGTAGGTCGCCGAGAAGGTCTCGATGTCGTCCATGGTGCAGAAAAGCCCGTTTCCGTCGGCGGGAAGCGACGTGAGCTTGTTGTTGTCGAAATAGAGCTTCACGGGAGCCACCTCCTTGCCCAGCGGATGGATCGTCTCGATTTGGTTCTGGGCCAAGTCCAGCAGACCGATCTTCTTCAGGTTCCGGAACGATTCCGGCACTTCCCGGAGGTTGTTGTCGCGGACGTAGAGAATCTGTAGCTTCTCCTTCGCGGGACCGTTGGCGATGGCGTCCAGACCCTTGTAGACCTCTTCGGCCGACCACTGCGAGTTGTTGGAGATATTGAGCGATATCATCTCCGGGAGCTTGGCGAGCGCCATCGGGAACTGCGTCATCTTGGGGCAGTTGTATACCTCGACGTCGGTCAGCGACTTGAGGTTTGCCAGCTCGTCGGGCAGCGTTTCGATCTCGCCGTTGGCGATGAACAGGTATTCGAGGTTTTCGAGCTTGCCGATGGCCGGGTCGATCGACTTGAGTCCGTTGGTCAGCTTGCCGTGCACCACGTCGTAGGGGCGGATGCGCTTCTGAAGTCCGGTTTTGCGGTCGATGATCTCGTCCTCGGTGTAGTTCTCCTCGTAGAGCGAGATGCCCGGAATGGTCAGGTCGTGCTCCTTGAGCGCGCGGGCGATCGGCTCGGTGGTTTGCGTCGGCGTGTGGATCAGGCGGAGGAACTCCTTGTTGCGCTCCATGCGGGTGCGGTTCCGCTCGCTCAGGCTCTTGTCGGGCGCGATCGAGGGATCGTATTCGAGCAGGTTGGCGTCGTTGTGCGAACCCAGATAAAGCTCGATCAGCTGCGTGAGCTGGCCGATGGCCGCGGGCAGGTGGCCCCGGAATCCGAAGTCGCTGAGCGTGATCTTCGCCACGCGGCCGTTGGAGTGCACCTCCACGCCGGGCTGGATGCCCCAGAGGTCGGGATCCTTGTTGAAGTCCCAGTTGGTGCCTGCGGGGTAGTTCTCGCCGGAGAAATACCAGTTGGGACCGTCGAGCGCCTTCCAGATTTCGTACAGTGCATAGTAGTCGCGGATATACTCGTCGGCCTCGTAGAGCGTGACGCCGACCTCCGTTTCGGTGGTCTTGTTGTCCTCGATGGCGAAGTCGAGGTTCTTGGGCCGTTTGTTGGTCTCCAGCAGCAGCTTGTTCTTGTCGTAGGTCTCGTACCGCATCATTTTGTAGCTGCCGGCCTTGAGCGAAAGCAACGTGTCGCATTCGAGCGACGAGGTCTGGTAGCCGAACGTGTCGTCGTCCTCGTCGAAGTGGATCGAGAACTTCGTGGGCAGCATCTTGAAGGTCGTCTGTTCGTTGGTCTCGCCCTGTTTTACGGTGAGGCTGATGAAGGCGATCTCGTCGAAGGTATACTGCCTGTCTGCCGCACGGGTGACGGGCGTCTCGGTGAAGCCCGAGAGGTCCTTGCGGATGGTGAAGCGCACTTTTCCGCGCGGTTCGACATCGACCGTCAGGTCGTGGACCTGCAGGCCGCCGGCTTCGACGACGAGCCGGTCGTCGAGGGGCATGCCGTTGTATATCAGCTCGTCGTTCGCGTCGTAGAGCGAGAAGGTGATGATCTGGTACTGCCCGGTCAGCAGCCGCAGCTTCTCGCTGCGCAGGCCGAACTCGGCGCTCTCCTTGTCGGAGGCCGAGAGTGTCAGCGTCTGGGTGACGGTCGTGCCGTTGCAGCCGAGCGACACCTGCACCTTGGCGGCTTCGTAAAGGTAGTCGAGCTGGGGTTTCTGCGCCCGGCTGACGGCGTCGTAGGACGCCTCCTTGTAGAGTTTGAACTGGACGTATCCGTAGTCGAGATCGCGGTTGTCGATGCCGTCGTCGTCGGAACATCCGCCGGTGAGGGCCGCTGCCAGTGCGAGAATCGCCGCTACGAAAATTTTTAAAAGTTTCATATCTAAAAACCTGTTCTGTATATTCTCCATAAATTGTAGTCGTATAGAACGGGTCCCCGCCCCTTCGAACGGGGACCTGTCGTGTGGGTGGTGTTTAGAACGCGGGCGTACAGTAAACGATGCATTTCATGTTCCAGCTGCCGTCCATGAACTGCAGCATGCCGTAGGAAGCCTGCTCCGCTTCGGGTTTGGCCATGGAGACCAGAATCTGCGTGTCGGAGAGGGGTTCGTAGTCGAGCCACTCGGCGCCCGACATCGGCATGAGCATGATCTGCTGGTAGGGCGAGACTTCCAGTACGGCGTTCGAAGGTTCGGCCGAGGTGTAGGTCAGCATGTACTGCGGAACTCCCATGCCGAGGTTCTCGGCGAACGAGGCGAGCAGGTCCGTGTTGCCGCCTGCGACCGTTTCGTAGTTCTCCTTCGTGATCTCGACCAGCGTCGCGCCGCTCACCAGATCGGGCATGGCGAACTTCACTTCGAAGCCCTCGCCGCCACCGCCGATCGGGTAATTCTCGTCGTAGATGCACTGGATGAGCGCAAACCGTCCGTCGGTGTCGGTGAAGACAGCGAAACCGGTGTGGGCGATGCCCTCGTTCGCCATCGAGCTGCCGCCGCACTTGTCCTTGGCGGGGTCCATGTCGACGATGATGCCCTCCGCGGTCTTGCGTACCGAGAGCCAGCTCTCCTCGCCGCTCATGGGCTGCAGGTCGTAGTCGAAGAAGGCGACGCTGGTATATTCGCGGTCCACGGTCAGCGTCGATTCGGGATCGTTCGACCACTCCTTCGTATAGATGAGCTTGTAGCCGTCCCTGACGCCGAATTCGCCGATGTACCAGTCGTCGGCCGGCAGTTTCTCGAAGGCGGCGCCGATTTCGGTCATGCCTGCGGGGTTGTTCGCCGAGATGGAGCCGGGATTGGCCTCCTGATTGATGGTGGTGACGAGATATTGTTTGTATTCGTCGCGGATCTCCGCGTCGATGAGCTGATAGGGGTCGGAGATCGTTTCGGCGACCGCCGCAGGCAGCGCCAGCAGGTATGCCTTGCGGGCTTCGCCGCCGTTCTCGGTCACGCCCACGGTGAACTGGCGCGACTGTACGACGTCGCTGCCGGGCGTGCTGTCCCACGGCTCCTCGGTCAGCAGGATCCATGCGAGGTCTTCGGCTTCGGCGCTCAGGTAGGGGTCGCCCCACTGCTGCGGGACCTCCGCGAAGAGGTAGAACTTCGCGCCGTCGATGCTCTGGACGCTGCCCATCGCGCTGCCCGGAACCCAGTCGCCGTTCATGCTGTTGAAATATTCGGCCTTGGCGTTGAATTTGGTCTCGGCGCTCATGCCGCTGACGGAGAAGATGTCGCGGCAGGCCGGAATCGAGATCGGAATCTCGTAGCTCACTTCGGAGTTGTTCTTGTCGGTGAATACCAGCGTCTCCTCGGCTCCGTCGAGCGGGTAGCGCGAAGCGTCGCCCTGCAGGCGCAGTTCGAGCTGCGCGCCCGGTTCGCCGATGGTCTTGGCCGGAATCTCAAGCCACTCCGGCAGTTTGCCGAGCACCCATTCGAAGTTGGCCTCCACGAGTACCGGCATCGAAAATCCGGTGCGGCCTTCGGGCCACGTCAGGGCGATGTTTTCGGCAGGGTCGGTGCCGTAGAGGTAGGTAAGCCCGCTTTCGGTGCCGTCGGGGTTGTAGATGAAGTCGCCGTACTCGTCCAGCTGACAGGTGCGGAGCGTGAAGCCGCGTTGGAGCGTGCCGCGCGTGATCGTGGCGATGACCTTGCTCTGTCCGCCCATGGTCATGGTCACCTCGCAGACGCGGTTGTCGTCGAATTCTTCCAGTTCGGCCGCGGCGATGACGATCCGGGCCGGACCCGCGCCGCCGCGAAGGGTCCAGACCTTCTGCGTTCCGTCCTCGATCCAGAACCATGCGGCCGTTGCGGTCGGGATGCTTGCCTCCCAATCCTGATTGGGGTCGATTTCGATCGTGAAGGTCTCTCCGGCTCCGATGGTCGGGGAGACCGCTTCGGGGAAGTTGGGGCTGGGAGCCTTGATCTCCTTGTCCGAATCGGAACACGAAGCGGCCGCCAGACATGCTCCCGCGAGCAGTGACATCACCAAGTGTAAATAGTGCCTTTTCATATCTCTTGTCTTTTTCTGCTTTAATGGATTTAGCGCGCGTGCGGCGTGATGACTCCGCCCGGTTTCATGCCCTCTTCACGCTGGAGCCGGTCGGCCTCTTCGTCGCTGACCCACTCGATGATGTTGTAGAAGTGGCCTACCAGACCGACGTTCTCGCCCATGTTCTCTACGTGGACCTTGATCCAGAGCGTGACGTATTTCTGACACGAATTGAAGTAGGAGTCGTAGAGCGGGCTGTTGGTGACCAGAATCTTGTTGTCGCCGAGGATCTGTCCGAAGACCGAGCCTTCGTCTGCGAGTATCTGGTTCTTGTCCATGGTCACCAGCGGTTCGGCCGGATCGGCCGGGTCGAGGCGGATCGTCACGTCGTAGCCCGAAAAGAGCCAGTCGTGAAGGATGATCATGTTCTCCTCGGTGGGGTGCTTCTCGGTGCGGATAAGCCGCTGGAGCGAAGTGTTCTCGATGCCGGGATACTGGTTGAGGAAGAGCGAGGTCACGACGCACCAGCCCGTGAAGTCGTTGACGTCGTAGGGGCAGCTCTTCATCATCACGACCTTGGTCTGGTCGTGGTACAGATTCCAGTTGACCTGTTCGGGCATGACCAGCTTGAGGATGAAGCCCAGCGAGTCGGTCGGCTCGATGTTGTCGTACAGGCCGCGCACCTCTACGTTGGCGGCGCGCTGGCCGGCCTTTATGGTGATGGTGTTCGAACGCAGGGCGTAGTGCAGCCCTTCGATGGCGTTGCTGCCCTTGTCGATGATCTCCACGCCGAACGTACGGTCGTAATCGCACGCGACGGTCGAGGTGACGGGAACCGAGAAGTATTCCTTGTCCTGAAGCACCATGTAGGTCGCCGCAGTGTCGGCGAACATGACGAACTCCCGGTCCGAATAGGTCTTGTACTCCTCCTTGCAGCCGGTGAAGAGGGCGGCGAGGAGTCCCGTTGCAAATAAAACCGTGATAATTTGTTTCATTGTTTATGGTCTGTTCGTTGTTGCTATCGGTTGCTTTCGTTGGGCAGAATCTCCGAGCCGGGAGACTCCAGCTCGTGCTGGGGAATCGGCCATACGAAGAGCGGATTGTCCGGAGTGATCTTGAGCGAGCTGCCTTCGGGCTGCGAGCACGACTGCGGCGTGCGGCGGATGCTGTAGTTCAGGTCGGCGTACTCCCTGCCCCAGCGCTTGAGGTCGTGCAGGCGGAAACCCTCCATGTAGAGTTCGCGCACGCGCTCGTCGGAGATGGTCTGCAGCCAGTTGTTTTTCGAGACGTTCAGCGTGCCGCCCGAAGCGTAGCGCATCTTGCGCAGCGCCGTGAGGTCGTTGCCGGCCTTCGTGAAGTCGTTCTTGCGGCAGTAGGCTTCGGCGCGGATCAGGTACTGCTCGGCCAGCCGGAACGGCTTGGGCATCGAGACGTGGAAGATCAGCTTGTCGGTGAAGTTGCGGTTGCCGTAGTATTTCACCAGCATCGGCCAGTCCGTTGGTGTAGCCGATCGTCAGCCCCTCCTCCTTGCCGGCGAAGTAACCCGAATAGCGCAGGTCGGCGTCGTCGTACAGGTTCAGCGCCGCGGTGGCCGGCACGTAGTCGGGGTAGAAATAGGTGAGGTCCTTGGTGAAGTTCAGGAACACCGTTCCGAGCGGACTGCCGTAGGATGTCTCCGTGAAACCGATGCGCCAGATGATCTCGTAGCTCAGGTCGTAGGCCCACATGTAGTCGAAGAAGGTGTAGTCGGCGTTGTACTTGGTTTTGGCGTCGGCCAGCTTGAAGGTGCTCTTCTTTTCGTCGATCAGGATGCTCGCGTATTCGATGGCGGTATCCCAGTCCTGCATGTAGAGGGCCACGCGGGCGTGCAGCGCCTGAGCGGCCGCCGAGGTGATGTACTCGTTGCTGTAGGCGTCCTCCTCCTTGTCGAGACGCTTCTCGGCCTCCGCCAGATCGTCGAGCACGAACTTATAGGAGTCGTACAGCGACGCGCGGCGGATCGGCTCCGGCGTGGAGTATTTGGTGCGGATGACCACGCCCAGCTCCGATTGCGCGGTGGCGGGGTCGTAGGCCTTGCAGTAATTCTTGAGCAGCTCCGAATAGCAGAGCGCGCGGATGGCGTAGACCTCGCCGGTGTATTCTTCGAGCTCTTCGAGGTTGTCGTCGCTGATTTCGTTCCGCATCACTTCGTCGATGCGTTCGAGGAAGAAGTTGCAGCGGCTGATGACGGTGTAGAGGTCGGCGTAAACGCCTTCGAGGTCGAGGTCGGTCGGGCGGACGTCCCAGCGCCAGAAGTTGCCGAACTGGTTGCTGTTGCCCTCGACGGCATAGACGAGGTCGGCCTGAATGTCGGGCAGCAGCGTGAGCCGTCCGCTGAAAAGCGAGCTGCTCTTGAAGGTGGCGTAGATGCCCGTGAGGGTCTGCTCGGCATCCGCGAAGGTCTTCATGGCATCCTTTTCGGGGATGGCGGATTCGGGGTATTTGTCCAGACACGAAGTGGCGAGGAGAAGCACCGCAAGGGCGGAAAGTCGGAATTTTATATTGCGTAACATGTTCATAGTCCCGTTTTAGAATGTTAAGTCGAGTCCGAAGGTGAATTGCCGGGCCATAGGATACTGCGCTTGGTACATGTTGGAGTTACCCTCAGGGTCGAGTCCCGTGAATTTGGTGAACGTAAACAGGTTCTGGGCCTGCGCGTAAATCCGGGCGCCTCCGATGAACCGGGTCTTGCGCAGCCACTCCTGCGGGAAGGTGTAGCTGAGCATGAGGTTCTTCAGACGCAGGAACGAAGCGTCCTCCAGCAGGCGGTCGTCGAACTCGGTGTAGACGCCGTGGCGCGGAATGTCGGTGATGTCGCCCGGTTTCTTCCAGCGGTTGAGCAGGCGTTTCGACTGGTTGAAGGAGACGAAGCGGCCGTTCGACTCGTCGAAATAGCGGTCGTTGTTGATCATCCAGCGGTCGGCCACCCATGCGAACTGCGCCGAGAGCGAAAGCCCCTTCCATGTCAGCGTCGTGCCGAAGCCGCCCTGCCACGGGGCGAAGAAGCTCTTGCCGGTCAGCACCTTGTCCTCGTCGCGGAGTTCGGTGGTCAGCTCGCCCTGCTTGGTGTACCACAGGGCGTCGCCGTTGGCGGGATTGACGCCGGCGAAGCGGTTGATGTAGAATTCGCCCACGGGGTGTCCCACGACCAGCTTGGTGTTGGTGCTGGACATTTCGTACTCCGTGACGCCGTTATAGAGTTCGGTGATCTTGTTCTTGTTGTAGGATACGTTGGCGTTCACGCTCCACAGGAAGTCCTTGCTTGCGACGACGGCGCCCGACAGGCTCAGCTCGACACCGCGGTTGACCATGCCGCCCACGTTGCTCCAGTGGTAGCCGTAGCCTTTGTCGGCATAGGATTCGGGAACCTCCATCAGCATGTCGGTCGTCTTCTTGTTGTAGAGTTCGACGTCCAGATTGAGCCGGTTCCAGAAGCCCAGATGCAGGGCCACGTTGGTCGTCCAGAGCTTCTCCCAGCTCAGCTCCTCGTTGCCCGGCTGGGTGGGGGCGATGCCGGCGTTGCCGAAATAGTTCTGGCCGCCGGTCACCAGCGCGAGGTGTTCGTAGTTGGGAATCTCCGAGTTGCCCGACGTACCGGTGCTGACGGCGATCTGCGCCAGCGTCAGCCAGCGGCGGGAGTTCTCCATGAATTTCTCGTTGCGCAGGTTCCACATGAAGCCCACCGACCAGAAGCCGGCCCAGCGGTTCGAGGCGCCGAAGCGCGAGGAGCCGTCGGTACGCAGCGAGAAGTCGGCGTAGTAACGGTCCGAATAGCTGTACTCGGCGCGTCCGAAGAACGACAGATAGGCGTAGTTGTCGTCGGTGGTGTCGTTCCAGCGGGTGGCGCGCGGACTCGACGAGATGTTCACCAGTTTGTCGTTGTTCTGGTCCTTGGTCTGCAAGGAGAAGGCCTCGTACCGGTAGTCGAGTCCCTCCTGCCCCGCGAGGAAGGTGAACATGTGCTTGTTGTCGATGTCGAACCGGTAGGTGATCGTGTTGGTGACCGAAAGGCTCATTCCGTCGGAGGAGTTGCGCTGTACGGTACCCGAACCGAGGTTGGGGGCGTAGCTCGGATAGGAGATGCCGCGGCCCGTCGAGTGCGAATAATCGACGCCGAACTGCGAACGGAGCGTAAGCCCTTCGATCGGGGTCGCCTCGGCGAAGACCGTGGATATGATCTTGTACTTCTTGTAGTCTACGGGGTTGTTTTTGAGCCATTCGAGCGGGTTCTGCCCCTCGCCCTTCCACGAACCGTCGTTCACCGACGCCAGCGAACCGTCGGCGCGGTGCGGGTTCCAGTAGGGAAGCATGAAGCGTGCGGCCGAGATCGGCGTGGTCAGGGTGTATTCCCCGTCGTCGGCCTTCTCGATGGTCTGGTAGTTCATCATCGTGTTGGTGCCGAGTTTGAGCCACTTGGCGGCCCGCTGCTCGACGTTGGCGCGGATCGAGTAGCGCTCGAACGACGAACCCACGGCCGTACCGTCCTGACTGTAGTAGCCGCCCGAAACGTAGTAGTTGGTCTTTTCGCTGGCTCCGGAGACGGAAAGCTCGTAGTTCTGGAGCAGCGCGGCGTTGCTGAACACCTCGTCGAGCCAGTTGACGTCGGTCTTGGCCAGTACGTTGTAGTTCTTGCCGTCGGTCAGCCCCAGTTCCTTCTCATACTGGATGCGCTCCGAAGTGTTCATCAGGTCCCAGTTGCCGTAGGCGATCTGCGAAAAACCGAGCTGCATGCGGTAGTTGATCTTCGCGCGGTCGGCCATGCGGCCGCGCTTGGTGGTGATGACGATCACGCCGTTGGCCGCGCGCGCACCGTATATGGAGGTGGACGAAGCGTCTTTGAGGACCGAAAGGCTCTCGATGTCGGAGGGGTTGATGGTGTTGAAGTCCCTGCTCGAAATGGCGACGCCGTCCAGAATGTAGAGCGGCGCGGTGCCGGAGTTGATCGAGTTGGTGCCTCGGATGGCCATGGCTGCGGCCTCGCTCGGTTCGCCGGAGTCGGAAAGTACCGTCAGGCCCGGAACCTGACCCTGAAGGGCCTGATCGAAGGCCGCCGCCGGGGTGTCCTCGATCTTCTCGGCCTTGACGGTCGATACCGAGCCTGCGATGGTGCCCTTTTTGCGGACGCCGTAGGCGATCACCACCACGTCGTCGAGCGTCTGCGAATCGCCTTGCAGCGCGACGTCGCAGGTAACGGAGCTTCGGCCTGCGGGAACCGTGAACTCGAACGGTTTGTAACCGATGTACTGGAAGGTGAGGGTGGTCCCCGCCGAAACGGTTATCCGGTAGGTGCCGTCGGCGAGTGTGCTCACTCCGCTCGTGGCTCCGGAAATCACGTTGACCCCGATCAGGGGTTGCTTGTCATCCGCCGAAGTGACGATGCCACTGACGGTCACGTTTCCCCCCCCCTGAGCCATAGATACGGCCGGCAGGATGCATAGGAAAAGTGCAAGAATGTTGAGTAGAAGTTTCGTTTTTTGCATAAGTGGATGATACTTTCTTACGCGGCAAAGAAAAATAATTAAAATGAATTTGCCAAATATTCAAAATGGATGAAATGTAAGCCGGAGTGCCTGAAAAGGGCTGTTTCGGTGCTCTGTCCGGTGTGTTTCTGCGGTCTATTCGGTTCTTAATTAATAACTTAAGGTTTTGTTTTGATTTGTTGTAATTGGGTTGAATAATATTCAAAATATTTTTACAAAAATGTAGAAATGAGTTTGCTTATTTTGAAATTTTATCATTATCTGAGCGATGCGCGGTCGGATTTCGGGTTGACGGTTCGGCGAATCGGAAGGGACGGAAGCGGAAAACGGGCGTTTGTTTTTGATATATTTTAAGAAATGACCTCCTTTTGTCGTCTGTTTTTAGGAAACCGTAAAAAAATGTCGAAATATTTGCCGAAGGAGGGCTTTTCACCCCCGAAATTGAGAAAAGATAACAATTTCTTTAATTTTGTTAATCCCGCTTTGCAGGGACCAAGACGCCTTGAAAGCGGTCTGAAAGGCCTTTTCGGAGGTTTAATTAGGCTGAAACGGGAAATTATGTGCCGATGCAGTCGTTTTTACCGGTGTTAAACTTACGGATTGTAAGCATTATTGTCGAATTTCATATTAATACATAACTTTTCAAGCAAAAATCTGCTCTTTCCCGCGAGAAAGCGTTGCTTTACGCTCCCGATTATCCTGAAAATTGATTAAATTTGATTCGTTATGCGAAAATGGCGCAACCTCGCCGCCGAACACCCCGCCGTGGTCGAACGCCTGCGCGGAGAGCTGCGAAAATTAGGTTTCCGATTTAAAAAATAACTGCCATGACCCTTTCTTACGACAAAATCCTGCTGCGTGCGGTGCTTTGCATGCTGACGCTGCTTCTGACGGGTGCCTGCTCCCGGCGCGGCCCCGTGCTCACGTTCCGCGAGGCGGACGACCCTACGGCCGATACGCTCGCCGACTGGTCGGGCGTCGCTTCGGGCCTGCATGCCGCTTGGGGCACGACCGACAAGCGTTACGCCCGCTCCGTCGTGCCCTGCGCCGCGGAGTCCGAATGCCGCCTGACGGCATGGTGCGGCGAACGGGTTTCGGCCCAGCTGGTGCTGTGGAGCGCCGACAGCGTCGGCGGCGTGGAGTGCCGCATCGCGAAATTCCGCTCGGACGGCGCTTGTCTTCCCGCCGGAATCGCGCAGGCCCGCTTCGTGCGTTACGTGCTCACCGACACGTTCGGTCCGGGCTGCGGCCACCGCAGGGACGGCGATTTCCCTGTTTCGCTCGCGGCCGACATGCTCGACACGCTCGGCCGCTTCGACATGGATGCGTGCACCGCGCGTCCGGTGTGGCTGACCGTCTCCGTGCCGGATGACGCTCCGGCAGGCGTCTACCGCTCCTGCGTCGAAGTGACGGGCGACGGCGTGAAAAGCCTGAAATTGCCCTTCGAACTCCGCGTGCAGGAGCGGCGTTTGCCCCGCCCTGCGGAGTGGAGTTACCACCTCGACCTCTGGCAGCATCCTGCGGCCGCGGCGCGGGTAATGGGTCTCGCCCTGTGGAGCGACGCGCACTTCGACGCCCTGCGTCCGCTGGTGCGGATGCTCGCCGACGCCGGACAGAAGGTCGTCACGGCGACGCTCAACAAGGACCCGGGGAACCACCAGTGCTTCGACGCCTATGAGGACATGATCCGCTGGACCAAGCGCGCCGACGGTACGTGGGAATACGACTATTCGCCCTTCGACCGTTGGGTCGGACTCTGCGCCGAGGAGGGGATCGACCGGCAGATAAACTGCTACTCGATGCTTCCGTGGAACAACGAACTGCACTATTACGATGCGGCGGCAGACCGTTGGATCGAGACTAAAGCCGACCCCGGAACGCCCGAATTCGAAGCGATGTGGCGACCCTTCCTCCGGGATTTCGAAGCGCATCTCGACGCGAAAGGATGGCTCGGCAAGTGCTGTGTCGCCATGGACGAGCGCTCGCCCGAAACCATGGATGCGGCGATCGGCCTGCTGCGCAGCGCGGCTCCCGGACTGGGAATCGCCATGGCCGACAACCACGCCAGCTATAAGCGCTATACCGATCTGGACGACGTCTGCGTGCAGATCGACTGCCGCGTGGCCGACGAGGACCTCGCCCGGCGCCGCCGCGACGGACTGCTGACGACCTATTACGTCTGCTGTTCTTCGGCATTCCCCAATACGTTCACCTTCTCCGAGCCGTGGGAAGCGGTCTATATGGCATGGTTCGCCGCGGCGTGCGGCTACGACGGCATGCTGCGCTGGTCGTATAACTCGTGGCCCGCCGACCCCGTGCGCGACTCGCGTTTCACGGCATGGCCGGCGGGCGACACCTACCTCGTCTATCCCGACGCCCGCTCGTCGATCCGCTTCGAGCGGCTGCGGGAGGGGATTCAGGATTACGAGAAGATCCGCATCCTGCGCGGCGAGCTGGCCTCGGACAACACCCCCGAAGGCGCCGCGAAACGCGCCGAACTCGAAGCCGCGGTACGTCCCTTCGAAATGCACGACGTCTCGCAGCCGTGGCCCGAACTGCTGCGCAAAGGCAAAGAGACGATCGCCCGGCTGAGCGAATAGCCGCGGTATGCAGACGAATCGGGAGAGGAACCCCGGACTTTCCCTAACTTCTTATCGTGTTCGTGCAACTCTTATGTAGGCTGGAAATGGAAAAAGGCAATTGATTAAAAATCAATTGCCTTTTTTGTTTCCTTGGTGCCCAGGACAAGACTCGAACTTGCACGAACTAAACGTTCACTACCCCCTCAAAGTAGCGTGTCTACCAATTTCACCACCTGGGCCTTACCTCCGAATTTCGGATTTCGGGTGTGCAAATATAGGGTATAAATTTTAATCCGCCAAATTTTCAGGACGGTTAATGGCAATTTTTGTGCTTCTTCGGTTCCCTTATCCGGAAACGGGGCCGTTTCTCCGCCCTGCGGCGGCAAGGCGGGCCGGCCGGCCGACCTGCGGTACGACGTGCATCGAATCCTCCGGCGGCGCCCCGGAACTACTCCTCGTGCTGCGGGGAGAGGACAAGCATGCCTGCGGGTCTTCGCGCGTCTTCCGGCAGCGAAACACCCGTTATCGGCGCGATGTCTGCGGCGCTCCGGCCCGGAGCGGGCGTGTAGGTGCGGCCCGTAATCAGGCTCAGGGCCTTGGCGAGCATCGGCTCCTCAGGCCCGAAATCCACCAGTCTGTTGTTCCAGTCGGCGACCGTATAATCGACCGCGAGTCCGGCCGGATTCACCGTCTCTTTTTTGGCGTTGTAGCCTTCGAACGTGATCGGGGCCAGCTCGTACGAATAGTCGCCGTCGTCGAACTTGTCGATCTCCATGCCCACGTTCTTGCCGTTGGTCTTCTCGCCGATCAGCGTCACGCCGATGTCGATTCCCCTCAACCCGTTGATGACCGCTTCGCTCGACGACGCCGTGCTGCCTGTCGTCAGCACATAGATGTTCTGCAGGCCGAGGGCGTACTGCTTGAGGTCCGCCCCGTAGTAGTCGCCGTAGCTGAAATTCTCGTAAAAGAGCGCTTTCTCCCGATCGTACGTATTTTCCGTCTGCTTCTGGGTTTTCGCCGGATCGGCCATGCGGCTGTCGTTGTAGCGGTAATACTGGAAAACCTCGCCGTCGCATTTTTCGCCTGCGATGCACGTCGCCAGCATCTTTGCCGAAATCACGTGTCCGCCGCCGTTGTAGCGCAGGTCGAGTACCAGATCGGTGATTCCCGCGTCGCGGAACTTCCGGAGGGAATCCAGCAGGTCGTCGTCATATGCCGCGTCGAACCCGTTGTAGACCATGTAGCCGATCTTGTGCTCACCCTCCTCGATGACCTCCGCGCGGAGCACCGGGTTCGGGTAGAGCCGTTCCGCCGTGAGGGTGGTCTCTTCACCCGTCTCCCGGACTTTGAAGAGGACCGACGCGGCTCCCGAAGGGCTTGTCAGCCGCTTGTATACGGGGGTGTATTCGCTCTCCGAATCGGCGATCTCGGCGCCGTCTATCTCCGAGAAGATCGTACCCCGTCTGAATCCCGCCCTGTCTGCCGGGGAGCCGGGATATACCGCCATCACGTAAAACCCGGCCTTCCCCGTGTTGGAGAACCGGACCACCCCCAGCCGGGCGAATCCGAACCCGTATTCCGTCTCCTTGCGGACGCCGTGATTGACGCCGCGCGTTTTCAGCCCCGTGGCCGCGCGGCTCCGGGCTTTGCGGGTGATGTAGGAGTAGAGGTTGTAATAATTCTGTCCCGCGCCGCTCGTATACCTCTTTTTGTCGAGGGTGTTGGAGGTCATCCCCAGCAGGGTCCTCGTCAGGAAGTTGTCATTGTCGGCGGCGTATTCGATCGTCAGGTCGCGGGTCATCTGCCCATACTCGCCGTTCCATAGATAGCGTTCAGCCAGATAGCTGTCTATCTTGTCGTTGTACGACTCCGTGGTTCCCGTGCCGCCGTTTCCGGTCGTATCTTTGGCGCAGGAACCCGCCGCCAGCGCCGAAAGGAGCGCCGCGGCCCATGCGCAGTGAATTATTCTCATCAGTCGAATCTTTTGTCCGCTAAAGGTAGCGATATTTTTCTATTTCCTCTTGCCGAAGTCCATTTCGCCGAACAAATAGCCCGCGCCGCCGATGCGGTCGATCACGAACAGCACGTAACGGATATCCACGGTTATGTTGCGGCAGATCGTCTCGTCGAAGGCCACGTCGCTCATCGTCGAACGCCATGTGCGGTCGAAGTTCACGCCGACCAGCTCGCCCCGTGCGTTGAGGATCGGCGATCCGGAGTTGCCGCCCGTGGTGTGGTTCGTGGCGAGGAAGCAGACGGGCACCGTCGTGCGGCCGTCGATCCGCGTGGCCCAGCGTCCGTACTCCTTCGAGGCGTGGATGTTGCGCAGCGCCTGCGGAATGTCGTAGTCGTAGATGTCGGGGTTGTCCTTGGCGATGATGCCGTCGATCGTGGTCCGGGGCTTGTGATACTCGCCGTCGGCGTATTCGTACCCCGCCACGTGTCCGTAAGCCACGCGCAGGGTCAGGTTGGCGTCGGGGAAGAACGCCCGCCCGGCATCCCACTCGCGCAGTCCCTTGATGTAGGCGGTGTAGAGTTCGTTGAGCCGTGCGCTGTTGAGGTTGCGCAGCGAGCGGGTGCCCAGCAGCCATTCGATATGGTCCTGCATCCGCTTGGCGCCTCTGGCCAGCGTATTGACCGCCGTGGTGTCGGAGCCTTCCCATACGTCGCTGAAAATCCGTTCGGCGAAGGCTTCGGGCGATCCTGCGGTCGCTGCGCCCGCGAGGAACTCCGGCGCCTGATACTGGACCGGACAGCGGCGCGCGTACTCGCCGAAGAGGTATCTGTAAAGGGCGCGCTCGGTCGCTTCGCGCTGTGCGAAGACTGCTTCGGCCCGCTCCGCGGCGGTGTAGCGCTTGGGCAGGGCGTCGAGGGTCTCGCGGGTGATCTCGCGTGCGAAGTAGGCGTCCGCGATGCGGGCGTATTCGGCCTTCAGGTCGGCCACGACGCTGCGGTATTCGGGTTTGTCCTGCGCCCACGCCGCGAAGTCCTCTTCGTAGGCGCGCTTCGAAGCCACCGTGCCCAGCCGGTTGATGCCCAGCACTTCGCCCTGCCATTTCTTCCATGCGTTGGCGATCGAGGCGTGTTTGGCGGCGTAGTGGATGCGCAGCGCCGGATCGCTCTGCTGCGCCGCCGAGATGATGTCGAGACGGCCCGTGCGGACGGCGATTTTCGCCGGGTCCGAACGCTCGGCGATGTAGGCCACGGCGTCGGAGAGAATGTACTCCTGCGTGTTGCCGGGGAAGCCGTAAATCATCGTGAAGTCGCCCTCTCCGACCCCCGCGGTCGAGATTTTGAAATGCCGCTTGGGTTTGTAGGGCACGTTGTCGGGCGAATAGGCCGCGGGTTTGTTGTCTCTGCCGGCATAGATGCGGAACAGCGAGAAGTCGCCCGTGTGGCGCGGCCACATCCAGTTGTCGGTGTCGCCGCCGAACTTGCCGATCGACGAGGGCGGGGCGGCCACCAGACGCACGTCGTCGAACTGTTCGTAGACGAACAGGAACTGCTGGTTGCCGTAATACATCTGCTCCACGGCGGCCTTGTAGCCCTTGCCTTCGGCCTCGGCCCTGCGGACGATCTCCTCCTGCGTCTGGCCTGCGGCCAGCCGGTCGGTCACCTCCTCCATGCGGACGAGGAATTTCACGTTGAGCTTCTCGTTGGGCAGCTCTTGGGCGCGCGACATGGCCCAGAATCCGTGGGTCAGGTAGTCGTGCTCGACGCTCGAATGCGACTGTATGGCGTCGTAACCGCAGTGGTGGTTGGTCAGCAGCAGTCCTTCGGCCGAGATCAGCTCGCCCGTGCAGCCGCCGTCGAACAGCACCACGGCGTCTTTCATCGAAGCCTTGTTGATCGAATAGATGTCTTCGGCCGTGAGCCGGAAACCTTTGGCGCGCATGTCGTCGATGCGCTGCGAAATCAGGCTTGGGAGCCACATGCCCTCGTCGGCCGAGGCCGCGAGTGCGAAAAGCGAACAGATGAGGGTAAGCAGTGTGCGTTTCATTATTGCAGAAATTTTTCCAATTCGACGTAAACTTTCTGGATCGGCAGTCCCATGACGTTGTAGAACGAACCGTTGATCTTCTCGATGGCGGCATAGCCGATCCACTCCTGAATGCCGTAGGACCCCGCCTTGTCGTAGGGTGCGAAGGTGTCGAGGTAGTAGCCGATCTCCTCCTCCGAGAGGGGCCGGAACCAGACGCCGCTTTCGGCCGAGAAGGTGTGCATGCGGCCGGCGGTGCGCAGCGTCACGCCCGAAACGACCGTGTGTCGGCGTCCCGAAAGGCGGCGGAGCATCTGCGCGGCCTGCCCGCGGTCGCAGGGCTTGCCCAGCACCTCGCCGTCGGAGATCACCACCGTGTCGGCCGTCAGCAGAATGTCGTTCGCTCCGAGCGGTGCGGGGTAGGCCTCGCTTTTGAGCCGCGAGAGGAACAGCGGCACCTCTTCGGCGGGCAGGGAGTCGGGGTAAATCTCCTCGCACTCGTATTTCGGGGCCGGTTCGTAGGGCAGGCCGCAGCCCGTCATCAGCTCCCTCCGCCGCGGCGACTGCGACGCCAGCAGCAGGCGGTAGGGTTCGAGTTTATCTTTCAGCAGCATGGTCTTGTTTTTAGGGTCTTTATTATTTAATGTTATATGCGGTTTTTGCCGTATCGCCTCCCGGCCGCCGCCTTTGGCGGCGTTTGCAAATCCGGTCCGCCCCGGAAGGGCTTCCTGCCGCCGTGCGGCGAAACCGGCGATGCGGAGCGTCGGAACGAAGGGCGCATAATCGTCTTTTTATCGGTGCGGAGTCTGTCTCCGCGCCGTCAGCGTATGTCGAAATTCAGCAGTTCGCGCCCTTCGAGCACGGCCCGCAGGTTGTCGCCGGGGCTGACCGGTCCCACGCCGGCCGGCGTGCCGGTGTAGATCAAATCGCCCATGCGCAGGGTCATGTACCGCGATACGGCGGCGATGATGCGGTCCACCGTAAAGAGCATCTGCCGCGTGTCGCCCGTCTGGCGGGTCTGGCCGTTCACCTCCAGCGTGAAGCGCAGCTTCTGCACGTCGCCGCCCAGCTCCTGCAAAGATACGAATTCCGGCGAAATCGCCGCCGAGCGGTCGAACGCCTTGCTGCGCTCCCACGGCAGACCTTCGGCGGCGGC
>OGRC01000517.1_pt1 | contig 31471 bp, 23 predicted proteins | sample 1553431 | NCBI WGS metagenome assembly OGRC01 (sample SAMEA2580064, study PRJEB22360) | human gut metagenome | biome: human gut; feature: human-associated habitat; material: faeces | place: Denmark | collected 2008/2010
GATTTGAAAAGCAATGCTGCACGCAAGGCAGGATCTATGGGAAAAGAAAGAACAATAGCAGTTTAGCTGCGATGATGGGGGATGCATATGTTGAACGTGTAAATACGGAAATTGATAAATTACTTCAAGATTTAAATGCATTTGAAGGATTCCAGACAAATGTCAATGCCTTAAAAGGAGATATTGCGGAGTTTTGGCATTCAAATACGTTTAATATAGATGCTGTTGTAAAGGGGACGAAGAATCGTACATATGTTGATCGGAGTCATGATTTTGCATCAGCTGATGTAAGTAGTAACTTTGGTAAAGAATTTGGCTTGAAGTACTACAAAACAGGAGCAGATAGTGCAAAGCAACAGGCGAAGAGTGTATTTGAACGGTTTAAAGAGTATAAGTCACAAGGTGGAAAAGATAATCTAGAAGAATTTTTAGATAAACGAGGATTAAATGATTTAGATTTAGTTCTAAATGATCCAATTTACAGTGGACAGATTAGAATAATTCCAAAGGATCAACTAGAGGAGGCAACAAAGTGGTTACAAAGAAAAATAATTGAGGAAGAATCAAAACGTTCGGATCAAGTTGAGCGATATAAAGAAACACTTAAAATGTTAAGGGATAAAATAGAAGACGATAAAGGGACACAATCTATAGCTTTAGGAAAAGATGAGGCGGAAGAGTTAGCAAGACTTGCAAAAGAAGGAAGGATAACGGATAAAACTTTAAGAAAATTAGGCATATCAACAGAGGACTTGATTGAATTTGAGTATATAATGAGGCAGGCTTTTAAGTCTGGTATGACAGCAGGCACAATTTCTATGGTATTAAAAATTGCCCCAGAGATATATAAAGCACTTATATATTTAATGGAAAATGGTAAATTAGATGAAAATCAGTTTAAAAAAATTGGTTTTGGTAGAACAGGATTATGAACTTCCTAATGAAGTTATGGAATTTGTTGGATTTGATGTGTTTCAATATGAAGAATTTTCATGTGAAAGATTTTTACCTGAAGAATTTTCGTTTGAAGGGTTTAAGACGGAAGATTTTGAACTTGAGGGGATTAGTGTGGGATTTATGCGAAGAGGTGTAATTGAAGTACAGAGAATCGGATATATTTAAGAATATATTGCAAGTGGGTGTGTACGTTATCTTTTAATAAAAGATTTATTGACAATAAAATGACAATACGATTTGATGATATCATAGAAAATCCATACAAAACAGTTCAATAATGAACTGCTTTGAAACTAAAATAAAGGACAAGTACTACAAAACAAGTAGAACTTTGCGAGTTTGAATAATGAAAGCTACCTGAAAAACCCAGCGTTTATGCGGGGTACAGGACTTTCAAGATGTATTTTGATAACAATTTGATAACAGTAGATTTTCTGCATTTATTATCCTATAAACCAGTGGTTTGCGGGTAATGTGGAAAATTCCAAATAGAAAAGGTCTAACTGAACTTAAAATTCGGTTAGGCCTTTTTTGCTTGTAAAATTATTGGTTGTTTTTTAAAGCACGTTTTTCTTTACGAGTAGCCAGCCAAGCGTTAATTCCCATTTTGGCAATGGTGACTAAAACGATTGCAATAATAGGAGTTAAGAAAGCTGATGAGGTGCCCAATATAGGTGCAAGAGCAACAGAAATTGCTCCGACAATATAGTTTTGAGCAGCTCCAGATTCTTTTAATATGGCTAATCTATTTTCACTATATCGTTCGTCACCTGAGAAGAATGCTTCTATCTCATTAGCGATAGGAAACCGTGTTGGACATGAAGCTGAAAAAATTACATACCGTTATGCACATCTTTTCCCATCGGTGCAGATAGAAATGGCAAACAGATTGGATATGGAGCGGGATTCGAGAGGAGGTGAAAATGATGTCAGAGAAAGTAATGGACAGACAGGGACGGTGGAGAAATAAAACTGTGGCATTTCGGGTGTCACCGGAAGAAGATGAAGTGCTTGAAACAGCAGTAAAGTTATCGGGACTGACGAAACAAGACTACATTATTCGTAGACTTCAGAAACGGGATATTGTAGTGCAGGGAAATCCAAAAGTATACAAAGCATTAAAGGATGAAATGAAGAAGATTCTGACGGAATTACAACGGATTCAAGATGCATCGGAAGTAAATGCTGACTTGATGGAAGTGATTGGTCTTGTTGCAGAAACGATGAGAGGTATGAAAGAAGATTCAGACTGGTCAAATGCCGGCAAAAAAGAAAGCCCGGACAGCGGCAACTGTTAGGGCTTAAGATAACTGGAAAATCCTCTGTTATCTAAAATATTATCAATTCAAGTATAGCAGAGGTTTTCCATAGTGACAATGAAATTTTACGAATGCAATACCGGTTGTGGGAGGTGTGATCGGTGGAGGATTAACCTTCATGTCATTCAAACCGTGCTGTGATAAATTAAAGGCATCGTTGCGGGACACGCTTTTAAGTAACCAAAATCATCAAGTGACAGAAGATGAAAATATAATAGCTGTTGAAACTATAGAAGAAATTGATTGTGTAGAAGATAATTAAAAGTAAAAGCTGTAAAATTTCACGTTGAATTTTACAGCTTTTGGTGTATACTAATAGTAGATAAGAATATTATTGAGAAGGGAGAATGCATATGCCAAATATTTTACCAGTATCAGATTTAAGAAATTACAATGAAGTTTTGAAGAACTGTCAGGCAGGGGAACCAGTCTTTCTTACTAAGAATGGAAGAGGAAGATTTGTAGTGCTTGATATTGAAGATTATGAGAGAGAACGGGCAGAAAAGAAACTTCTGATGAAGTTACAGGAAGCAGAAGAAGCTGTAAAAGATGGAGAAGGATGGTTAAGTCTGGATGAACTTAAAGCAGCTATGGGGGAATAATCTATGATGAAACTTCGGATTAACCCATTGGTTGTCAAGGATTTGAAAGAAATACGTGATTATATAGCAGATGACAATGTGGAGAAAGCGGCTGAGACAATCGAGAAGATTTATAGCAAATTTGAAAATATTCAGATGTTTCCAGGGATGGGAGCAGAACTGTCCAAACGTGTAAGTTTCAGGACAGACTATAAATATGCGGTCTGGAATGATTATGTAATTATATATAAGATTGGAAAAGAGTTTGTGGAGATTTATCGGGTAGTGAATCGATATCAGGATATTACAAGAATATTTACATGATATTTGTTAAAGGATATTCGTGTATCTCCTGGATTGTTTAGATGTGATATAAAACTAAGAATTTTTTCAATAATAAGGGGGATTTATGGATATTAAAACTGAAACTATAGAAGTGGTTGCGGAGCAAAAACCTCAAGTTTTCATGCAAAGTATTGCATTCAATGATGGAACTGTTTTACCACTATCCAGTAATAGCATAGTGGTGTTTACTGGTGCGAACAACAGCGGAAAAAGTCAAGTATTAAGAGATGTGGAAAATAGTCTAAATAAATCTAATGAGGGCATGACAGTTGTAATAAAGAACTTCTTATATGATTTTCGTGGGAGCATTATCAATGAGTCTTTTTTAAATAATCATTTTTTCATAAATCAACAAGGACATTTCGAAATCATTGGTTCTGGAAATTCCTTTGATAAAAATTCATTAGTCGATTGGTGGAAAGAACGAACATTATATAATGATTTACATCGCTTGTTTGCAAAACGGCTTAGTACAGAAATGCGTTTGACAGTATCAAATGATTTGCAACGAAACGATCAACCTGAAAGCCATCCAATTTACAAATTATATAAGAGCGAACATCTTGCTCAACAACTTTCAGATTATTTTTATCAAGCTTTTGGTGTAGATTTAATTGTTAACCGTAGCGAGATGCGAACTATCCCATTACATGTAGGAAAAGCTCCAGACAAAGATGCATATACAATTAAATCGCAGGATGAATACTACAACAAGGTTTCTGAATTGCCTAGACTACAAGATCAAGGTGATGGTATGCGTAGTTTTGCAAGTATTCTTCTTGATACATTTACATCAGAAGGATGATCTGCAACTGCTTGGTCAGAATAATGTGCCGGAAGAATGGACTGATGCAGTTGGAGTTGAAGGAGATTTAGTAAATAATACGCCGTCTTATATTAAGCTCGGTAATGGCATTGATTCAGTGGATGATATTGTAACAAAAACAATATGCAGGAGTAAATTCCGGAGTTGTCATTTGGGGGGGGGGCGAAAAAAGCGGAATTTTAAATTTCACATTACGGGATTTTTTTGTGGCACAGCAAAGAGCTGTGAAAGTTCACGTTGAATTTCACAGCTCTTAGTGTATAATATAAGTAGCAGATTTCCGGTAAATTTGAGAATCTCCAGATGTTTCCGGGAATGGGATCAGATCTTTCCAAACGAGTCAGCTTTAGGGCAGACTATAAATATGCGGTATATAAATGGTCAGGTTGTAAGTTTAGTCCTTCGCCGAAAGGCGAGGGGCTTTTTCCATATTTCCGCAGAGAAGATGGAACAAGCATTTGTGAAAAAGCGGGGATAGCAGCAGGAAAATTGTCAGATATAGCAGCAGTTGAAACTCTTTTTTGGGAGGGGGATAAGTGGATGGAAATAGCATTGCATTATGAGAAAAAGGGAAGTGGCGAACCGTTTCTTCTTTTGCATGGGAACGGAGAAGATAGTTCTTATTTTAAAAATCAGATCGAGTATTTCAGCAGTAAATATTGTGTAATTGCTTTGGATACGAGAGGTCACGGCGCATCTCCGAGAGGTTCGAAACCGTTTACCATAGAGCAGTTTGCCTGTGATTTATATGATTTTATGTTAGAGAGTGGACTTTCCAATGCGATTATTTTGGGATTTTCAGATGGTGCAAATATTGCGATGAAGTTCGCGATGAAGCATCCTGATATGGTGAAGGCTTTAATTTTAAACGGAGGGAATCTAAATGCAAAGGGCGTAAAAGGAACGACGCAGATTCCGATTGAGATCGGATATCGGATTGCGAGGCTGTGTTCCGCCAAATCAGCAAGGGCAGAACGAAATGCAGAAATGCAGAAATGCTGGGGCTTATGGTGAATGATCCTGACATTACACCGGAGGAACTGGCGAAAATAACAGTTCCGACACTTGTCATCTGTGGAACAAAGGATATGATCAAGGAATCACATACAAAAGAAATTGCAGAAAATATATCAAATGCGAAACTGGTTATGATCGAGGGAGATCATTTTATTGCCAATAAGCGCTATGAGAAATTTAATCACGAAGTTGATGATTTTTTGAAGAAAATTTGCAAGAATTAAATCATCAAAAGAATTCTAAATAGTCGGATTTTTTGTGCGGCTGCAGAAAAGGAGTAGTATAAAAAATACAGTTTATTTTTGCTCATGCATTGTGTTATGATATATCCTAACAGTATCGGGATATGAGGGGATACTAAACGGGGAGGCGGAAAGGTCTCAAGTAAAAATCTGTTTGAAACTGCGAAAGGCAAGATGCAGAGAACAGGGAACATCGGAGGAAGATAGGTAACAATGTCAAAATTCTATGATGAGGTTATGAAAGTAATCAGGCAGGATGATCGTTTCTTTTCAGAGGAAGGTGTTTTGCTTAAGAATGCTTTGTATGAAGCTGCAATGCATATGGATCGTAATCTTTTGAAACTTTTATTGAGCAGCGATGTTACAAAAGATCATTTTTTTGTTATGGTTGACGAAGTTGCCGTGTTTGATAAAGTCGCGTTTGGATGGCTGATCAATAATCGTGAATTTTTCCCGGATTCATATACGCGGTTTAAGAATAAGATTGGTTTGACAGATTCAGACGGGGATTTGATATCTGCATCTAATGATGTGGAGCTGGTTTTTCCGTATAAGGACTGTGTGCTGGAAGGCGGACAGACAAAGGAAGATCAGAAACGTTCTGAAATATTTTATAATGCCGCGCTGGCGCCGGATGAAGTTGACAGATTGTTGTGTCCAAAGACTATTTGCGGCGCGAAGAGGTATACTGCTGCCGGCTGGAAAAAAGAGCGGGAAATCAGACCGGACGACAATCTTGTTATAAAGGGAAATAATCTGCTTGCTTTAAGTTCGATCGGAAAGAAGTATGCGAATAAAGTGCGCATGGTTTACTGGGACGTTCCTTATAATACCGGGTCGGACAGTTTTGGGTATATTGACAGATTTTCCAGAAGCAGTTGGCTGTTATTTATTAAGAACAGGGTTGAAAAAGTATTGCCGATGATTACAGACAACGGCGGTGTATTTTTGATACAATGCAGTTTCCATCAATATTCGTATTTAAAAGTATTGCTTGATGAGATCATCGGGAATTATGTTATGACATTTAATGTTCTTGTAAGGCATCCGGATAGAACGCTTACAGGAGATAAAGAATTTAATGATGTTGTTGAGTATGTGCTTGTATATTCGAAAAGTTCTGATTTTAAGATGCCCAAAAAGGAAGAAGAGAAAAGGGTCGATGATTATCAATGGGTTGTAAACGAACTGTCGGAAGGAACTCCGGTTGAGTTTGACGGAAGGAAGGGAAGGGTATTTCTTCCCGATGAATACGAGATGAAAAAGACGAAGCCTTCGAAAGAGAACTTTAAAGTGATGACAGTTCGAGGCTCGATAAAAGAAAAAGTTTCATCAGGAAGATTTTATGTGAAATATTTACAGCCGTTGGAAAGTTCCTATCCTGCAAAAACGCTTTTTAAGGTGGACGATATCGGAGATGATATGTATGATTATCGTTATTTTTATCTTCCGCCGGAAGGCAATAAAAACGGAGCGTACTTGCAGGGAATGCCGACTTCATCAAAGGTGACTTATAAACCGTATCCTAATTTTTTGGATTTTGTTCAGAGCTATAATGTTGTGAATGATGAAGGAAATGTTGAGTTTAGAAATGGGAAAAAACCGGAAGATTTGTTAGCGTTTCTCATGAGTATTTTTACGGTGGAAGGCGATCTGGTATTAGATGCTTTCGGCGGTTCGGGAACAACGGCGGCAGTTGCGTTAAAAATGAACAGACAATTTATTATCTGTGAGCAGATGGATTACATAGAACAGATAACGGTGAAGCGGATTCATGGTGTTCTTCAGGGCAAAGAAAATGATCTGCTTGCGGAGTATGAGTATGACGGGAGCGGTTCGTTTGTTTATTTTGAATTGGCAAAAGCGAATCAAATATTTGCTGATCGGATCATGGATTCGACGGAAGAGGAATTGCCGCTGATTTTTAATGATATGGCGGAGAGCGGATATATAAGTTATAAAATAAATCCGAAAGATATTGATCTGTCTTCAGAAGACTTTCATAAGCTTACTGTCGATGAAAAGAAAAGATTTTTGATGGAGCTGTTGGATTTAAATCAATTATATGTAAATTATTGTGATATTGACGACGAATCGTATGCCGTCAGCGAAGAGGATAAAATGGTTTCGAAATCTTTCTACGAGGGGGTGTAAGATGTCCTTTTTATATGAAAAAATCGAGGGACTGCGGGATGCCGGATATATCGAAGAAATGCCCTCTTTTATTGAGGAAAATCTGAATTCGAACTTTGAATTAAGGCCGTATCAGAAAAAAGCTTTTGAAAATTTTGTAACATATTACAATAGCAAATTGCGGACATATCCGACCCAAACATTATTCCATATGGCTACCGGAAGCGGCAAAACATTGATAATGGCAGGGCTGATTTTATTTCTGTACCGGCAGGGGTACAGGAATTTTCTGTTTTTTGTAAATCTTTCGAATATCGTAAGAAAGACGAAGGATAATTTCCTGAATAAATCTTCCGGCAAGTATCTGTTTGCAGAAGATCTTATGATAGACGGAGAACATGTATCGGTGAATGAGGTTCGCAATTTCCAATATAGTGACGATAATGCGATCAATTTATGTTTCACGACAACGCAGAGTCTGCATATGGATATGTGGACTTCGAAAGAAAACGCGCTGTCGTTGGATGATTTTTCGGGGCAGAAAGTCGTTCTTATATCGGATGAAGCACATCATCTGAATGTGGAGACATTACAGGGGAATACTGCGAAAATGAATGCTGCCGAAGAAGAGTCGTATCATAGTTGGGAGTCGACTGTTCGCTATATTTTTGAAGCAAACAAGGAGAACGTGCTGTTGGAGTTTACGGCGACTTGTGATACGGAAAATCCGCTTCTGGCAGCTTCGTATTCCAATAAAATTATATTTGATTATCCGTTATACAAATTCAGGGCAGACAGGTATTCGAAAGAGATTCTTACATTAAGAAGTGACATTCCTTTATTAGACAGGGAATTGCAGGCTGTTATTTTGAGTCAGTACCGGCTGAAAGTTTTTCAGGAACACCGTATCTTTATGAAGCCGATCGTTTTATTCAAAGCGGCAAAAATTGCGGACAGCAAGACGCAGATGCAGGAGTTCTGCAATATGATTAAAAATTTGTCTGCATCTGATATAGAGAGGATCTTTACTTCGTCTGGCAGCAGCGTGATGCATACGGTACAGTCGTATTTTTCAGACAGAAATATTACTTACGATGAATTGGCACAGGAGCTGCGGGAAGATTTTTCCGAAGCGCATGTGGTGTCGGTAAATGACGACAAAGAAGCGGAGGAACAACAGCTTTTATTGAATTCTTTGGAAGATTACGGCAACCCTTACAGAGCGATATTTGAGGTGAAGAAACTTGACGAAGGATGGGATGTACTGAATCTGTTCGATATCGTCCGGCTTTATGAAACGCGGGATTCACGGAATGGAAAACCGGGAAAATCAACTGTTTCAGAGGCGCAGCTCATCGGGCGAGGCGCCAGATACTGTCCTTTTACTGTGAACCGGGAACAGTCGAAATACCAAAGAAAGTATGACAGCGATGTGGAGAATCCGCTGAGGATCTGTGAGGAATTGTACTATCATTGCCAAAACAACAGCAGATATATAGATGAATTAAAGAGCGCTCTGCGCGAGGTGGGAATTGACTTGGATAAAACGGTTACCTGTATGTATACGCTTAAGGAAGCGTTTAAAAACGATGAATTGTATAAGCAGGGAGTCGTATTTATAAATGACAGGGTTGTAAAGAGCAGAGAAGAAATTACGGGTCTGCCTTCTTCTGTCAGGGAGAAAGTGTATCGATATATTGCAAATACAGGGAAAACGGGAGAAGACACTGTTTTAGATGAAGCTGCCGCAGCAAAGGAATCGCAGGTGGAAACTTATCTGTATTCCTGTACGGTAAGCGAGATCGCAAACATGAATTACGGGATTGTTTATAAAGGTCTGTGCAAATTTGATGTATTTAAGTTCGACAAATTAAAAACATATTTTCCAAATGTCAGATCGATAAAAGAATTTGTTTTCGGGGAAGATTATTTAGGAAAGATTAAGCTTGAGATTATATCAAAAGAGGAAAGTCCATCTGCTTTGACTCTGTATGACGCATGCTTTAGCGCTTTGTCAAAGATTGCTGAAAATGTATCCAAAACAGAGGAAACATATGAAGGAACAAAAGAGTTCAAGGCACATTACATACATGATATTTTCACCGATAAAAAATGCAGCTATATCAATCCTCATGATGGCGGGATTGGTGTTTCTCAAAATGACAGTTCTGTGGACGCGGCGTATCGATTAGATCTGTCCAAAGAAGATTGGTTTGCGTTTGAAGATAATTTCGGTACTGTGGAAGAAAAAGCGTTTGTGGCGTATTTTAAATTATATGCCGAAAAGTTGAAGAAGAAGTACGATAAAGTTTACCTGCTAAGAAATGAAAGACAACTGCATCTTTATTCTTTTGACGGCGGACGAAGATTTGAACCGGATTATCTTTTGTTTCTTCAGGTATGTAAGGACGGAGGGTTTGAACAGCTTCAAGTTTTTATTGAACCGAAAGGGACACATTTATTGCCTGTGGACAAGTGGAAAGAAGAGTTTTTACTGGAAATGCAAAATCAGTCGGTTCCGGTTGTTCAAATAGCGGATGATAATAATTATAAGATATGGGGGCTGCATTTCTTTAACAGGAAAGAGCGGCAAAAGGAGTTCGGCAGTGATATGGACCGGCTGACTGCTTATGCAGAAGAAATTTAGATTCAGTGGAGGTGACTATGCGTATTATTAATCCAAGAGAAAGACTTTCTCCCGAAGACTATCTTTATCTGTTTTGGTTTGAAAAAATATCAAGCGGTGCAGAGATTGATTATGCGGATTTTCAGCCTACGGAATCTCTGATCTACAGATATAATGACTATGTAAAGACATGGAACGACCGGTTTTTGGCGGATCCGATTCGTTATGAAAAACCTGTTGACTGGGATGTCTCTCGTAAAAAAACACCTTATTTTAAGGGAAAACTTCAGGCCGGACATGAATTTGAAGTGTGGGTTGAACAAGAATTTGCAAAATATGGGGTTGAGCTTGGCAGCTTTTTTGATGAAGAGGGACAGTACTCTGGCGAAAATGAATTCGGTTTAGAGATCAAACATGACATGAAACTGGCAAAGACAGGGAATATCTATATAGAATATCAGGAACGGCTGCGAAATAATCTTCCGTGGACAAATAGCGGAATTTTGAAAGAAGATAATACAAAATACTGGATTATCGGAAACAGCGCCGAATACTATATATTTTTAAAACAGGATTTGTACAGGCTGTATTGGCAGTTAACCGAATCTCCGATATCTCTTCCGGGGTGCAGATTTGTTCGGGAACTTGAAAATGGAACTTCAAAAGGCTTTATAATAAACAGAGAGAAAGCGAAAGAAATCCGTTTTGCTTCATCAATATCGGAGTTTATAAGCAAGATAAATACAAAATATTATGCCAACGGTTACTATGTCCATGGCAGAAGGGACTGCCTTTATATCGCAAATAAACCCGAAGATGCGCTCTGCGTCTTCGATTCGCTGGAGGAAGCTTTGAGAGCCGGGTATAAGAAATGTACGAAAGATTCCTGCTTTAAGAAGTGAGAGACAGCGGTTGTGAAAGGGGAGAAGTGAAAAATGTATATAGCAGATCTTCATATCCATTCTCGATATTCTTATGCAACAAGTAAGACATGTATGCCGGAATTGCTCGATCTGTGGGCAAGGAGAAAAGGGATCCATATTGTAGGAACCGGTGATTTTACCCATCCGGCGTGGCGGGAAGAACTTCGGGAGAAACTGACTCCGGCAGAAGACGGCTTGTATGTATTGAAAGAAGAATACAGGCTTCGTGACGAGGCGCAGGGAAAACGAATTGGTGCGTATGGGAATAAGGAGAAGGAGATGATTCCGCGTTTTGTCGTAAGCGGTGAGATCAGTTCTGTGTACAAAAAAGAAGGTCGTTCGCGGAAGGTGCACAGTCTCGTTCTTCTTCCCGATCTGGAGGCGGCGGAACGGATCGCAGACCGCCTTGCTTTGATTGGAAATCTTTGTTCGGACGGGCGTCCTACGCTCCGACTGGATTGTCGGGATCTGATTGAGCTGACACTTGATGAGTGCGGGGAAGCTGTTTATATTCCGGCGCACATATGGACGCCACATTTTTCGGTGTTCGGTGCATTTTCGGGATTTCGGACTCCAAAGGAGTGTTTTGGAGATATGACGGCTTATGTATATGCAATGGAAACAGGTCTTTCGTCCGATCCGGTCATGAACCGCAGAGTGTCTGTTTTGGATGACTATCGGCTTATTTCTAATTCGGACGCCCATTCTCCCGGGAATTTGGGAAGAGAAGCGACGCTTTTTGATATCGGACTCTCTTATAGAGAACTTGCAGAAGCGCTGCGGACAGGGAACGGACTGGGCGGAACGATTGAATTTTATCCGCAGGAGGGAAAGTACCATTTGGACGGACATCGCAAATGCGGCGTTTGTTTTACTCCGGCAGAAACGGCGGCTCATGGCGGGATCTGTCCGGTGTGCGGGCGTAAGGTGACGGAAGGAGTAGTGAATCGGATCGAGGAGCTGGCAGACAGGTCGGAAGAGGAGGCTAAGGCTGTCGCATTAAAAAAAGAGACGTATGAACATTTGATCCCTTTAAGAGAAGTCATTGCCCTGGCGGACGGATTTGCTCCGAAAGGCAAACGTGCTGAGCGGGAATATATGCGGCTTCTTGTGGAACTTGGTTCAGAATTTGAAATATTAAGAGAGATGCCGGCTGAACAGATCGGGTGCGTTGCCGGCGAAGCTGTTCAATCTCTGATTGACAAAATAAGGAATGAGCAGATAAAATGGAACCCCGGATTTGATGGAGAGTATGGAACAATCTGTCCGGGTGTGATACAATAAACAGTAAGCTTCGAGGGGAGCAAATGATGGAAGAAGATCGGGGCGGATGCAAGGGATTCTGCTTCGAAATGATAAAGGAGAGAATGTATGAAACTGGGAGAGAAACAAGTTCTGACCGTTGTGAAGATCGTGGATTTCGGCGTGTATCTCGGTAATGATGAAGAGCGGGTGCTTCTGCCGAAAAAGCAGGTGCCGGAAGGAATTGAACCGGGAGATCCGATCGAGGTGTTTCTGTATAAGGATTCCTCAGATCGTATGATCGCAACTACAAATGAACCGAAACTCACACTTGGAAAAACGGCGGTGCTTGAAGTGGCAGACGTCGGAAGAGTCGGTGCGTTTTTGGATTGGGGGTTGGAGAAAGATCTGCTGCTTCCTTTCAAAGAACAGACAGAAAAGGTAGAAAAAGGCGATCGTTGTCTTGTGAGTCTGTATATAGATAAGAGTGGGAGATTGTGTGCAACGATGAAAGTTTATCAGCTCCTTCGGACGGATTCGCCGTACAAGAAAGGGGATATGGTCAGCGGAACGGTATATGAACTGAGTCGTGATTTCGGTGTGTTTGTTGCTGTGGATGATCAGTATTCGGCAATGATCCCGAAGCGGGAAGTTTACGGAAAGATGTATATCGGGCAGCAGGTTGAGGCGAGGGTGACGGCTGTGAAGGCAGACGGAAAACTCGACTTGAGCGTAAGAGGAAGGATACCGGAACAGATGGACACGGATGCCGATATAGTATTAAAACGTATCGAGAAAAACGGCGGGATGCTTCCGTTTACAGATAAAGCGGATCCGGAACGGATCAAGGCAGAATTTGGAATGAGCAAAGCGGCATTTAAACGTGCAGTCGGAAGACTTTTGAAGCAGGGAAAGATACAGATTGACAATAAAGCAGGAAAAATTTTCGCGGCAGATTTGCGTTAGCCAATAGGAGAATCGATTAGAACAGGTTAGTTTACGAGGTGAGAGATGAGTTTTGCACATTTGCATGTCCATACAGAGTACAGTCTGTTGGATGGATCGAATAAGATAAAAGAATATGTCGCAAGGGTGAAAGCTCTGGGGATGGACAGTGCGGCGATCACAGACCACGGCGTAATGTATGGGGTAATTGATTTTTACAGAGAAGCGAAAAATCAGGGAATTAATCCAATCTTAGGCTGTGAGGTATATGTTGCCCCGAACTCCCGGTTTGACCGGGAAGTGACCGGCGGGGAAGACCGGTATTATCATCTCGTGCTTCTTGCGGAAAATAACGAAGGATACGCTAATCTGATGAAGATTGTATCAAAAGGCTTTGTGGAGGGATACTATTACAAACCCCGCGTAGATAAAGAAGTTTTGCGGGAATATCATAGTGGCATCATTGCGTTGAGCGCCTGTCTGGCGGGGGAAGTGTCCCGATATCTGATGAAAGGGCTGTATGAGGAAGCGAAGAAAGCTGCATTGGAATACAGGGATATTTTCGGGGAAGATCATTTCTATCTGGAACTGCAGGATCACGGACTGCCGGATCAGGCGCTTGTAAACCAACAGCTTTTGAAAATGTCGCAGGAAACAGGAATCGAGCTTGTGGCGACAAATGATGTGCACTATACTTATGCGGAAGATGAGAAAGCACATGATATTCTTCTTTGTATTCAGACAGGAAAGAAATTGTCGGATGAGAACCGGATGCGCTACGAGGGCGGACAGTATTATGTGAAATCCGAAGAGGAAATGGGGGCTCTTTTCCCATATGCGCTTCAGGCGCTTGACAATACACAGAAGATTGCAGACCGCTGCTTTGTGGAGATTGAATTTGGCGTGACAAAACTTCCGAAATACGATGTTCCAAGCGGGTATACTTCATGGGAATATCTTCAGAAATTATGTTATGAAGGACTTGAGAAACGCTATGGAGAACGGGCGGATGAACTGAGGGAACGGCTTGATTATGAACTGGGCACGATCAAGAATATGGGGTATGTAGATTATTTCCTGATTGTGTGGGATTTTATAAAATATGCAAAAGATCATGGGATCGCAGTCGGACCGGGGCGCGGATCTGCGGCCGGAAGCATTGTTTCTTATTGTCTGGAGATTACGACGATCGATCCGATCCGGTATCAGCTCCTGTTTGAGCGTTTCCTGAATCCGGAACGTGTTTCCATGCCTGATATCGACGTGGATTTCTGTTACGAACGCAGGCAGGAAGTGATCGACTATGTTGTGAGAAAATATGGAAAAGACAGAGTTGTTCAGATTGTGACCTTTGGAACTTTGGCGGCGCGCGGGGTGATCCGCGATGTAGGGCGGGTGATGGATATGCCTTATGCGTTTGTAGATTCGATTGCGAAGATGATTCCGCAGGAGCCGAAGATGACGATCGATAAGGCGTTAAAAGTAAATCCCGAACTGCGTAAGACGTATGAAGAGGATGAAGAAGTAAAGTATCTGATCAAGATGGCGAGAAGGCTGGAGGGACTTCCAAGACATAGTTCCATGCATGCCGCAGGTGTTGTGATCAGTCAGAAGTCGGTGGATGAATATGTTCCTCTTTCAAGGGCGGCAGATGGATCCGTAACGACACAGTTTACGATGACTACTTTGGAACAACTGGGACTTTTGAAGATGGACTTCCTCGGACTGCGTACACTGACTGTTATACAAAACGCAGTGAATATGGCGAGAAAGAAAGACCCGTCAGTCAGCATGGATACGTTGGATTATGACGATAAAAAGGTGCTTGAGTATATCGGATCGGGAAAGACAGACGGGATCTTTCAGTTGGAAAGCGCGGGAATGAAAAGCTTTATGAAAGAACTGAAACCGGACAGCTTGGAAGATATGATTGCCGGAATTTCTCTTTATCGCCCGGGGCCGATGGATTTTATTCCTCAGTACATCAAAGGAAAGAATGATGCTACGTCGATCACTTACGATTGTCCGCAGCTGGAGCCGATTCTGAAATCGACCTATGGTTGTATCGTTTACCAGGAACAGGTTATGCAGATCGTGCGGGATCTTGCCGGATATTCGCTTGGAAGAAGCGACCTTTTAAGACGCGCTATGTCTAAGAAAAAGGGCGATGAAATGAAGCGGGAGAGGCAGATTTTCCTATATGGGGATGAAGGTTCTGATATTCCGGGATGTATTAAGAACGGAATTGATGAAAAGACGGCGAATAAAATATACGATGAGATGCTGGATTTCGCAAACTATGCATTCAATAAGTCGCATGCCGCCGCGTATGCGGTCGTAGCGTATCAGACGGCATGGCTGAAATATTATTATCCGGTCGAATATATGGCGGCGCTTATGACATCGGTCATTGATAATCCGTCGAAGGTAGCTGAATATATCTACGCAAGCAGGCAGATGGGAATACAGATCCTTCCGCCGGATATTAACAAAGGGGAAGCGGATTTCTCAGTTGACGGACAGAATATCAGATATGGTTTGGCGGCGATCAAGAGTATCGGAAGACCGATCGTTCATGCAATGCTTGAAGAGAGGAACACTTTCGGAACATATAAAAATCTCGAAGATTTTATTACCCGTGTTTCTTCAAAAGAAGGATTGAATAAAAGAACGATCGAAAACCTGATCAAAGCCGGAGCACTGGATGCTCTTGGCGGGACGAGAAAACAGTTTATGAGTATTTACATTCAGATCTTAGATCATGTGAATCAGGAGAAAAAATATTCTATGTCAGGTCAGATGAGCCTGTTTGACTTAGTGGGGGAAGAAGAAAAAGCAGATTTTCAGATCAAGATGCCTGACGTAGGCGAGTACACAAAAGAGAATAAGCTTGCATTTGAAAAAGAAGTGCTTGGGATCTATATTAGCGGTCATCCGCTGGAAGAATATGAAGAGCGTTGGCGGAGAGTGATCTCGGCTACGACGGCGGACTTCCAGTTTGATGAAGAACTGAATAGAACAAAGGTGCATGACGGGCAGAAGTCCATCATTGGCGGGATGATCGTCGATAAGACAACGAAATATACAAAGACGAATCAGGTGATGGCGTTTCTTACGCTGGAAGACTTGCTGGGAACGGTGGAAGTTGTTGTTTTCCCGAGGGATTATGAGAGAAACCGACGCTGGATGGAACTGAATGAGAAAGTATTCATTAGCGGAAGAGTTTCTGAGGAAGATGAAAAGGCAAGTAAATTAATCTGTGAGAAAGTGATTCCTTTTGAGAGTACGAAGAAGGAATTGTGGATTCAATTCCCGGATAAAGCAACGTTTCTTGATGAGGAGCAGATCGTCTACGGATATTTGGCAGATTCGGAAGGAGAAGATGAAGTTGTGATATACTGTGCGAAGGAACGGGCAGTAAAAAGGCTTCCGAAAAACCGCAATATTCAGATCAATGAGCAGGTTTTGAGCAGATTAATGAACCATTTTGGTGAAAGTCGGGTAAAAGTGGTTGAAAAAGCTATTGAAAACCACTTCTAAATAAGGTAGAATAATTTTCGAATATTATTGTTAAAAAAATTACAATGAATAAATATTATTAATAGCGTCACTTTGCAGAAAGGTGGAAAAATCATGGCAGAGAATCAAAAAGAAAAGTACTTAGAGGAGATTGAAGATCAGATCCGTACAATCGGAGTTCTTACAAGTGGTGGAGATGCACCGGGTATGAACGCGGCAATCCGTGCGGTTGTAAGAACGGCGCTTGCCAGAGGATTGAAAGTTCGCGGTATCAGAAGAGGATTTCACGGACTTCTGAAAGAAGAGATCATTGATCTGTCGGCTCGTGATGTGTCCGAGAAGATTCAGCGTGGAGGTACGTTCCTTCAGACAGCGCGCTGTAAATCTATGCGTACAGAAGAAGGACAGCAGAAAGCTGCTGCAATCTGTAAAAAATATGGTATTGACGGTCTTGTGGTTATCGGCGGAGACGGTTCTTTTGCCGGAGCACAGAAACTTGCAAACCTCGGTGTGAATACGATTGGAATTCCGGGAACGATCGATCTCGATATTGCCTGTACAGATTATACGATCGGATTTGACACGGCTGTAAATACAGCGATGGAAGCGATCGATAAAGTTCGTGATACATCAACGTCTCATGAGAGATGCAGTATCATTGAAGTTATGGGACGCGATGCGGGATATTTGGCATTGTGGTGCGGTATCGCCAATGGAGCAGAGAGAATTCTTATGCCGGAAGAGCATGACTTTGACGAGCAGGAGATCATTGACGATATTCTGAAGAATAAGAAACGCGGTAAGAAAAATTATATTATCATCAACGCAGAAGGTATCGGTGATTCGATCAATATGGCGAAGAGAATCGAAGCTGCAACAGGAATTGAGACAAGAGCTACCATTCTCGGACACATGCAGCGTGGAGGAAGCCCGACATGTAAAGACAGAGTTTATGCGTCAATTATGGGAGCTATGGCAGTTGATCTTCTCTGCCAGGGAAAAACAAACCGTGTGGTAGGATATAAGAACGGCGAGTATGTTGATTTTGATATCGAAGAAGCATTGGCGATGAAGAAGACAGTATCCGAATATCAGTATGAAGTGGCAAAAACACTTGCTCTGTAAGAAAAATTCGTTATATATTTATAAAAACATGCCGGTATAAAGTTTATACCGGCTGTTTCCACGATGGAGGGAATCATGCGAATAGACTGTAAAAAGACCGCGCCTGTCGGAGTTTTTGATTCCGGGGTAGGCGGACTTACGGTTGCGAGGGAGATATCCCGGCAGCTTCCGAATGAAAATATCGTATACTTCGGAGATACGGCGAGGGTTCCGTACGGAAGCAAGTCGCAGAATACAATTATCCGTTTTTCGGAGCAGATTATCCGGTTTTTGAAGACAAAACAGGTGAAAGCGATCGTGATCGCCTGTAATACGGCAAGCGCTTTGGCGCTGGACGCCGTGCGCGATGAATTTGATATTCCGATCATGGGAGTTGTTGTTCCGGGGGCTCGGGCTGCCGTGGAAGCGACGAAGAATCAGAAAGTCGGAGTGATCGGGACAGATGCGACAGTGCAAAGCGGGATGTATACAAAGATCATCCAAAGGATGGCTCCGGATATTGAAGTGATCGAAAAGGCGTGTCCGCTCTTCGTACCTCTGGTAGAAGAAGGATTTAAGGAACATGTCGTTACAGAAGAAGTGATCGAGTATTATCTTGACTCCATGAGACATACGCAGATTGACGCGATGATTCTCGGATGTACGCATTATCCGCTTCTCAGATCTAAAATACGGGATTATCTCGGAGAAAGGATTCAGATCGTGAATCCGGCTTATGAGACGGCGATGGATTTGAAAAAGCTTCTGCATGAACAACAGATGGAAAATGACGGGAAAGACGGACAGCACAGCGTGTATTCGTTTTATGTAAGCGATGCGGCAGAGAAATTCCGCAAGTTTGCAAATACAGTGATGCCGTTTGATGTGCCGACAACGAATGTAGTAAATATTGAGGAGTATTAGATCAATGACGAAAGAGGTATTAGTCAGCATTTCGGGAAAACATATCGATATTATGGATGATCCGGCGAGAGGGTATGAAGTCGGGGACGATGGGATCGAAGTTGTCACTCCGGCAAGTTATTACTGGCGAAACGGAAAACATTATATTCTTTATGATGAAGTTCTTGAAGGAATGGCGGGCACGATCAAGAATAAGATCAAGATTACCGGAACAGATTGTCTTGAGATTATGAAAAGCGGTGTCACGTCTTCTCATATGGTATTCGAAAAGAATAAGAAAAATCTGACGTATTACAAAACGCCTTACGGTCAGATGCTGGTTGGTGTCAATACAAAGAACATGGAAATTAACGTGGACGAGGAACGGATCGGTGTGAAAGTCGCATATGAACTGGATGTGAATCATGAACCGTTGGCAGACTGCCGTATTAATATGAGCATTGTTCCGAGGAACAGCAAAGGGGTTTCTATGCAGTTAGACCTCAAATAGGCGGATAAAAGAGCGATGTATTCGTTTTGGATCGGTTACAGAATAAAAAAACAGGTGTCATAGGAAAATGTTTCCTTTATGACGCCTGTTTTTCTTATTTTTTGAAAAATCCTTTTTTCTTTACAGGTTGTTCGATCGAACCGCCGCGTACGCTTTTGATCTCTGTTATGTAGAGTCCGCTTACAACTGCTTTGACTTCTTTTTTTACCGGAAGAACTTCAAACACTTTGTTCTCACACATAAGAGTCATAATCTTCGCTCCGATCTTTGCTTTTACAACCGGAACTTTTGTGCGGCGAAGATACTTCGGTGTGTTGTCTACGACTACCTGAGGAAGTCCCGCTTCTTTCAGTCTCAGTTTCTTTTTATCGATGATGAGCATGCTGACAACCTGTGCCGCAGCCGCCATCTGCTCCTGCTGTTCTGCCTGTTTTTTCTCGGCCTTCTTTCCGAAAATGTAAAGACCAACGAGCACTGCGACTAATATCACGAGAATGACGATCATCACAATGGTGAATGTACTCATGACAAATCCTCCTAAATCTTACTGTATAATGCTGTTTTCCGCATTTACGCAAATAATATTGTACCATTGTTTTTTAAGTAGTGCAAGTAAAAAGGGGTTTACTTTTGAGGGGGTGAACGAGTATACTGTTATAGTACCTAAAAGTACATAAAAAGGAGTTGTGCTATTTATGGCAGAAATGATTTGGAACGGAGCGGTGAGTGTTTATAATTTTATTATGGACAATATCGTCTTGATTAATATTGTTCTTGCGCTGATCATTGTTTTTTTTCAGAGAAGATCTCCGCAAACTGTTTGGACATGGCTGCTTCTGCTTTATTTTATACCGATACTCGGATTTATTCTCTATCTGATCATCGGGCAGGACTTCCATAAAAGCAGGATGTTTAAAGCGAAGGAGATTGAAGGCGAGCTGAAATATGCCGTCCGGCGTCAGGAAGAGACGATTTATTATAAACGGCTGCGTATGGCGAATCCGGAGATGGCAAGGTTTAAAGATCTGATTCTTTATAATCTGGAGGCGGGAGAAGCCGTTCTGACAGATAATAATGATATTCGCATTTATACGGATGGAAAAGAGAAGTTCCGCGCACTTGTGGAGGAAATGAAACAGGCAAAACGGTATATACACATGCAGTATTATATTATCCGCAACGATGAACTGTGGCAGGAAGTAGAAAAAGTGCTGATCCAAAAGGCAAGGGAAGGTGTGGAAGTCAGGATCTTGTTTGACAGCATGGGATGCAGGACGATGAAAAATCGCGATTGGGAACGTTTGGAAAAAGAGGGAATTCAAGTTGCAGAATTTTTCCCGGCGCTTCTTGGTCAGCTTCAGCTTCGTGTGAATTACCGAAACCATAGAAAGATTGTTGTCATTGACGGAAGAGTTGGTTTTGTGGGCGGCTTTAACGTAGGAAGAGAGTACATCGGAAGAGATGCAAAATTCGGGTATTGGAGAGATACGCATCTTTGTATCGAAGGGGCGGCAGTCACTTCGTTGGCCGTACGTTTTGTCCTTGACTGGAATTATGCAGCGAAGGAGAATCTGTTCCTGGAAGATTCGCTTTTTGAGATTCCGAAATATTTAAGAAACGGCAGAGATCCGGTTCAGATCATATCAAGCGGGCCGGACTCGAAGATAAAGATGATTCACGATAATTATTTGCGGCTTATTCATCGGGCGCAGGATCATGTGTATATTCAGACTCCGTATTTTATACCGGATGAATCGATTCTGGATGCTCTTAAGATTGCCGCCAAGTCAGGAGTGGATGTGCGCATTATGATCCCGTGTAAACCGGATCATCCGTTTGTCTATTGGGCAACCTATTCTTATATCGGAGAGATGGTTGCAGCAGGGGCAAAATGTTATGTGTATAACAATGGATTCCTTCATGCGAAGACGCTGAGTATTGACGGCATGGTTGCCTGCGTTGGAACGGCGAATATGGACTTCCGAAGCTTCGGACTGAATTTTGAAGTGAATGCGGTGATTTACAGTGAGCGTACCGTTCAGAGACTGGAACGCGCGTTTGAAAACGATATGACATTGTGTACACAGGTGACGAGAAAAGTATACGATGAAAGAGGACTTGTCATTAAAGCAAAAGAACAGTTCTCACGTTTGCTTTCCCCTCTGTTGTAAGAGGATAAATCAATTAGAAATGAAACATGTATCGTTGGGGAAAGAAAAAGGTCTGAGGGGCAGAAAATACAAGTAATAAAAAATAAATATAAAGAAGATGCGTAAAATACGCAGATGAAAAGGAGACAAATTATGAAAAAAAGAATTGTATCGATGATGCTTGCAGCAATGATGGCGCTTTCCGTTGTAGGATGCGGAAGCAAATCACTGTCCAACGACTATGTAACGGTAAAACAGTATAAAGGACTTGAAGTAGCGCAGGTAGAAGAGATAGAAGTGACGGATGAGCAGGTCGAGCAGACGATTCAGTCTAATTTGAGCGCGGCGGCAGAAAAAGAAGCAATCACAGACCGGGCGGCAGAGTCAGGAGACTGGGTAAATATTGATTATACAGGATATGTTGACGATGTGGCGTTTGAAGGCGGAACGGCACAAGGAGCGGATCTGGAACTTGGAAGCGGAACGTTCATCGGGGCAGAAGGGGAGTATGCAGGATTTGAAGATCAGATTGTAGGACACAATACAGGGGAAGAGTTTGATATACAGGTAAAATTCTCAGATTCCTATCCGGGACAGGATGTGGCAGGGAAAGTTGCACGTTTCCACATCGTGTTAAACGAGATTTACAAACAGAACACTCCTGAGTTGACAGACGAATGGGTGGCAAGCAACAGTAAGACGTCAAAGACTGCAGATGAATACCGCAAGGAGATCCGCAAACAGATTGAAAGCAGCGCGGAGACGGCAAATGAAACGACATTGAAGTCAGAAATCCAGGAAGCGCTTCTGGAAGAGATTGACGTGAAGAAATATCCGGAAGATGCTGTGGAAGAGCAGAAAGAACAGATGACAAATTACTATACGCAGATGGCAGGTCTTTACGGAATCGAACTTTCTGAGTTTATTACAACATATCTTCAGATGACAGAAGATGAGTTTAATTCAAAAGTAGAAGAAAGCGCACAGCAGACAGCGGCGTTTGACGAGGCGATTAAACTGATCGCGAAGAAACAAAAGCTTGAGCCGTCAGAGAAAGAATATAAAGAAAAATTTGAAGAGTATGCAGAAGAGGTAGGAGCGGACGTAGATACTTATGTTGAGCAGGTTGGAGAGGATGTCCTGAAAGCGGCAATCTTAAGAGAAGCTGTATTGGATTATCTTGTAGATAATTGTGTGCAGGTGGAAGAGTCTGACAGCGATACAGACAGCAGCAAATAAGGCGAATCAGGGAAAGGGAGGCAGAAGCGATGAAATTGGAAAATAAACGGCTCTGTGTTGAGATTTCGGAGCATGGCGCGGAGGTTACACGCATTTATGATAAAGAAAAAAAAGCGGAACTTCTGTGGGAAGGAGATCCCGCATACTGGAAAAGACATTCTCCGATTCTTTTCCCGAATGTAGGAAAAACTTATAAAAACAAAGTGAAGATCAATGGAACTTCTTATCCTACTTCAGCGCATGGATTTGCAAGAGATAATGACTTTAAATGCATTTGCATGAAGCCGGAGAAAGCAGCGTTTCTGCTTGCTTCCAGTGAGGAAACAAAGGAAGTATATCCTTTTGATTTTGAACTGATTGTTACATATTTTCTGAAAGAGGAAAGTCTGATCGTAAAATGGGAAGTGCATAATACAGGAGACGAAGAGATGTATTTTACGATTGGCGGACATCCGGCATTTCGGTTTGAAAAAGAAGGAGAGAAAAAGACAGATTATATGTTGAGATTCCCGAATAAAGAATCGCTTGAATACATTTTGGTCAATCTTGCGGAAAGTGCGGCTGATCCGGATACGGTGTATCAGCTTGAACTGAAAGACGAATGCTGCGGACTGAATGACGAGATGTTTGAAAAAGACGCGTTGATCTTTGACGGCGGTCAGTTTGATGAAGTGTGGATTTATCACAAAGACGGAACTCCGTATGTCGGTATGAAATGCGCAGGTTTTCCTAATTTCGGCATCTGGTCGGTGAAAGACGCTCCGTTCGTTTGCCTTGAACCGTGGATGGGAAGATGTGACAATGTAGGATTTGATAAAGAACTTTCAGAGAAACCATATGTCAATCGGGTTAAAGTCGGGGAAAGTTTTGAACAAAGCTATGAGATCTTGGCGGCAAGAAGCTGAGCAGACAACGTTAAAGATGCATTTTGAAAATGCAGCAGAGGAATCCGGCATGGCAGGAGGGAGATACAGTGCTTCTTACGATTGATATAGGGAATACAAATATTACGATGGGCGTGTTTGAAGGGAAAATCCTGCTCGGGATGTTCCGTATGACGACAAAACGGGCGCGGACATCGGATGAATATGGGTTTACCATATGTGGGATACTGGAACATAGAGGGATTGATCCGAAGCGGATTGACGCGGTGATTATCGCGTCGGTTGTTCCGGATATCATGCACTCCTTTACAAGCGGTATTATCAAATATTTAGGGACAAAGCCGATGATCGTATCTTCGCAGACTGACACCGGAGTTCATGTTGTAACGGAAAATCCGGCGAGAACCGGACCGGACAGGATCGTCAATGCGGCGGCGGGATATGCCATTGCAAAAGGTCCGGCGATCGTGATTGATTTCGGAACAGCTACGACGTATGATTTGATCGGACCGGATTGTACGCTTGAGGCGTGTGTGATCGCACCCGGTATTGAAACGGCGGGTCGTTCTCTGTGGGATGGAGCGGCGATGCTTCCGGCAATTCAGATCAGGAAACCGGAATCAGTGCTTGCATCAGAGACAGTCAGCGGAATGCAGGCAGGACTTGTATACGGAGCGGTCGGACAGACGGAATATATAGTGAAGAAAATGAAAAAAGAATCTGGATATGAAGATGCCTATGTGATCGCGACAGGCGGATTGGGGAAAATTATTGCCGAGGAAACAGAATGTATCGATCTGTACGATCCGCAGCTTACATTGAACGGCTTGAGACTGATCCATGAGAAAGTGCAGAAGAAAGTATGAAGAAGTTAAAAATAGGAAATGTAGAGCTGGAAAACCGATATCTATTAGGACCTATGGCAGGGGGGACAGACCTGCCTTTTCGTTTGCTGTGCAGAGAACAGGGCGCAGGTCTTTTGGGGATGGAAATGGTTAGTGCAAAAGCGATTCTGTATCAGAATAAAAATACAGAGAAACTGATGGAGATACACCCTAAAGAGCAGCCGGTATCTTTGCAGTTGTTTGGCTCTGATCCGAAGATCATGAGTGAGATGGCAAAGAGAATTGAAGAGCGTCCTTTTGCAATTTTGGATATCAATATGGGGTGTCCGGTTCCGAAAGTTGTAAAAAACGGAGAAGGATCTGCCCTGATGAAAAATCCGACTCTTGTGTATGAGATTGTCAATGCAATCGTTAAGGCGATCGAGAAGCCAGTTACAGTAAAGATCAGAAAAGGGTTTGACGATGCTCATGTAAATGCTGTCGAAGTTGCCAAAGCGGCAGAGGAAGCTGGAGCGTCGGCGGTGGCGGTTCACGGAAGAACAAGAGAACAGTATTATAGCGGAAAGGCAGACTGGGAGATCATCAGACAGGTGAAAGAAGCGGTGTCCATTCCGGTGATCGGAAACGGTGATGTGACTACTCCGGAAAAAGCAGAAGAACTTGTACGAATAACCGGATGCGACGGAATTATGATCGCAAGAGGTGCGCAGGGAAACCCGTGGATCTTTTCAGAAATGATCGGAAAAGAAGAAAATGGGGTAACACCGCCCAGACCCGACAAGGATGCTGTTCGAAGCATGATACTTAGACATGCCAAGCTGCAGATTCAATATCGCGGAGAATTTGCAGGTATGCGGGAAATGAGAAAGCATGTGGCGTGGTATACGAAAGGACTTACAGGCGCGGCTGATTTGCGGAGAAGGGTAAACGAGACGGAAACATTGGATGAACTGATGATATTGTTGGAAGAACTCTGAAAATCTGCACAAAAAACGCGCTTTCTTCATCTGTCATATCAAGAGATATATGTTAAAAGTGCCAAAAAGTAAAAACGACCTTACAAAAATGTTGCTGTAATCTATACAAAATGAACAAAGTTTTGTATAATTTACATATTACGCATAGTAACGTGGACGGAAAGGCCGTTTTTTTGTAATGCAAAAAGGCACTATCTGTACGAAATTTATAGAGAAAACAGATAGGATCTTTTGCGAAAATAAGAAGCAGATCCTTTTGTTTTGCGGAACATGCGTGAAAATTCAGAACGAAGGAGTGCTCCGGAATTATAGGGGGCGAAAAAGTTTATGAAAAATCTCAAATGGAAGAAAGTAGGCTCGGCAGTTCTCGCGGCAACTTTAGCGGGAAGCATGGTATTGCCGGCGACAGCCTATGCACAAGGTGAGATCGTTCAACTGGAAGGGGGAACTTCGACGCAGACAAATACAGCGCCGGAGCAGGTGTTCCTTAATAAATACAGCGGAACGGTCAGAACGCAGAACTTCAACGATAACTGGAAGTTCTATCTTGGGGACGCAAGCGGGGCTCAGGCTTCAGCATTTGACGACTCCTCATGGGATCAGGTGAACCTGCCGCATGATTACAGTATCGATCAGGAGTATAACCGATCAATGGATGGTGAGAGCGGATATCTTCCTGGCGGTACAGGCTGGTACAGAAAAAGTTTTACTGTAGACAAGAGCTTAGAAGGAAAACGCATCAGCATTGATTTCGGCGGCGTTTACATGAATGCAACGGTCTATGTAAACGGGGAGAAACTCGGTACACATCCTTATGGATATACGGCGTTTTCATTTGATATTACAGATCATGTGAAGTTCGGTAAAGAGAACGTGATTGCCGTTAAGGTAGAGCACCAGACACCGTCAAGCCGTTTTTATTCAGGAAGCGGTATTTACAGAGATGTAGACTTTGTTGTAACAGATGCTGTTCATGTGGACAAGAACGGAACAAAGATTGAAACACCGGATTTGAAAAATCATGCAGACGGCAACAATGTTGCGGTGAAAGTAAAAACAACGGTTGTGAATGAGTCTGAAAACAATGCCTCTGTAACAGTGAGACATACGATTTATCCGAAGAATGGAACGGCAGAACAGGCAGTCGGAACAGTTACAACAGAAGCTGTGACTGTAGAAAAAGGAAAATCTAAAGATGTATCAGCAGATTTTACTGCGTCAGGCGTACAGCTTTGGAGTACAAAGACTCCGAATCTGTATATTGTGAAAACAGAAGTTCTTATGGATGGCGCGACAGTTGATACATATGAGACAGATTACGGATTCCGTTACTTTGAATTTGATAAAAATAACGGATTTTCCCTGAACGGCAAAAACATGAAACTTCAGGGTGTATGTATGCATCATGATCAGGGTGCGCTTGGTTCAGTCGCAAATGACCGTTCCACAGAGCGGCAGGTAGAGATCCTGAAAATGATGGGATGTAACTCGATCCGTGTAACGCATAATCCGGCGTCAGATGAATTGATCGATGCATGTAATAAGCATGGAATCTTAGTGATCGACGAGGCGTTTGACGGATGGGTAGGTTCGAAAAACAGTAACTCTAACGACTATGCAAAGTGGTTCAATAAAGAAATTGAGTCAAGCAATCAAATTATGGGCGCTGCAGACGGTATGACATGGGCGCAGTTCGACCTTACAGCAATGATTGAACGCGGACAGAACGATCCGGCGATCATTATGTGGTCACTCGGAAATGAGATGTGGGAAGGTACGAGCGGATACAGCGATGCGTATAAGACTGCACAGGACAATCTTGTGAAGTGGGCGAAAGCAGCTGATACTACGCGACCGGTGACAACAGGAGATAACAAACTGAAAGGAAAAGAATCAGGGGCGATTACTCTTGGGAATGGATTACAGGAAGCTTCTGGAATTCATGGAATGAACTATGCAAGTGGTGCACAGTACGATGATATTCATAACACTTATCCGGAATGGCCGTTATATGGTTCAGAGACAGCATCAGCAGTTAACAGTCGAGGTATTTATAAAGGAATGAACAGCCAGACAAATTATGGAAATCACGATTTGACTTCCTATGATACATCGGCAGTAGGCTGGGGAGCTACGGCAAGCAGCGCATGGTATGAAGTAATTAAGAGAGACTTCCTTGCGGGAGAATATGTATGGACAGGATTCGACTATATTGGGGAACCAACACCATGGAATGACCCATATGGAAGCTTAGGTCAGGGTAGTACATGGCCGCTTCCGAAAAACTCCTATTTTGGAATTATTGATACGGCAGGACTTCCGAAAGACAGTTATTACTTCTACCAAAGCCAGTGGAATGATGACGTGAATACATTACATATTCTTCCGGCATGGAATGAAGATGTTGTGTACAAGAAAGAAGGAAATAAAGTTCCGGTAGTTGTATACAGTGATGCAAGTAAAGTAGAATTGTTCTTTACTCCGGCAAGCGGAGGAGCCCCGCAATCACTGGGAGCAAAAGAGTTCACAAAGAAGACAACTGCTGCCGGATATACATATCAGATGTATGAAGGAACCGGAAAGAGCAGTACAGAACATGAAAATCTGTATATGACATGGATGGTTCCATATGAAGCGGGAACAATTACTGCGAAAGCGTGGGATAAAGATGGTCATGTAATTACAGAAAATGTTCAGGGACGTACATCTGTAACTACAACAGGTACAGCAGCGAAGCTTCAAGTAAAAGCAGACAGAGAGACAATTAAAGCGAATGGTGAAGACCTTTCTTATCTTACAGTGAATGTTACAGATGAAAACGGGAACCTTGTACCGAATGCAGAAAATAAAGTGACATTCGAAGTAAGCGGTGACGGAGAGCTTGCAGGTGTTGATAACGGAAGACCTATAGATCATCAGTCATATCGAGATGATAACAGAAAGGCATTCAGCGGACAGCTTGTAGGTATCGTTCGTTCGACAAAATCAGCTGGAACAATTACTGTGAAAGTAAAAGCTGATGGAATGGAAGAACAGACAGTAACGATTAAAACAGAAGCATCTTCAGACGGTACAGCAGAAGAAAAGGCAATCAGCAGCGTGAAGATGTCGAAGAACTATTATGTAAAAGTAGGCAATCGTCCGCAGCTTCCGGCAGAACTGGATGTGATTCTTACTGATAAGACCGCGACAAAAGGACGGGTAACATGGGAATCTGTTGCAGACGACCAGATCAGCCAGTCAGGTACATTCAGTGTAACAGGAACAATTTCAGTTGCAGGTATTGATAAGACAGAAACAGTTTCAGTTAATGTAAATATGATCGATACAGTAGCAGCTTTGTTGAATTATTCGACAACAACAAGTGTTGGAACAGAGCCGATCCTGCCGACATCAAGACCGGCTGTTATGGAAGATGGAACAATCCTTACGGCATCATTCCCGGTAACATGGGAAAAACCAAAAGAGGGATATGGTACAGCAGGAACAGTAGAAGTAAAAGGAACTGCTGATGTATTCGGAACAACAATGGATGTTAAGGCATCTGTCAGAGTTCAGGAAGCAGAAGTTACGGTTGGCGCTAATATTGCAAAAGAAGCACTCACCTTGAAACAGGATCTCACAATTACGTCTGATACGCTTGAGGCAATTCGTGACGGCAGCAGAGAAGTGTCCAGCAATACAAGCGGCGGAGCGAATACAACGCTTTGGAGTAATTACGCTAATTCCGATCAAAACAGAGATGATAAGGATGCAGAACTTACATTTGAATATGCGACAAAGCAGAACTTTAATCAGATAAAGATCTTCTTTAGAGAGGATACTTTCTCGGCTGCTTATCCAGATCATAATACAACAGAGATATATGTCTCAGATACAGGTGAGGAGAATAGCTGGACAAAGGTTGATTATAAAGAAGAAATTTATGGCGAGGAAAAGAATGGGGTAAAGGAATCTATTTTTAATTTTACTCCGACAAGCGGTGTGTTTGTGAAGATTCGTGTAGTGAACTCTAACGCAACTGGAAAACCTGCAGGATTTACATGTACAGCGATTGCAGAAGCAGAACTGTATAAAGCAGAGATGGCGGACTTCACAACAAACACAACAGCGGAACTGAAGAGTCTGACTGTAGACGGCAAAGCAGCTCCGGCAGAAGCGCTTACAGCGGGATCATGGAATGTTGCAGAAAAAGCAGTACAGGAAGTAGTTCCGGAAGGAAAAGACAATGCGGCTGTAACAGTTCTTCCGGCGAAGGATAATGTTGTAAAAGTATTGATTGAATCAGAAGATCATAAGACACGGAACACCTTTGTGATCAACCTCGGAGTAGTAGATCCGGCAGATGACAGTAAGGATTACACCGGAACTATCACTGCGACAGCAGGAAGTACACAGCCTAATAATGGTACAGATATTGAGAAAGCATTCGATAAAAAGAATGATACGTTCTGGCATTCAAGCTGGAATCCGTCAACAACAAACGAGAACCTTTATGTAGTGATGGAACTTGCAGAGGCTCAGAAAGTTGATGCGCTTCGTTATTTGCCGAAGGGCGGCAATATTACAGGCGGAGATCAGAATGGTCGTGTGAAGTCATATACTGTAGAAGTGAGCATGACAGGTGCAGACGATTCTTGGACAAAAGTGGAGATCACACCTGCAACACAAGTTTGGGAAAACGGAACAGATTGGAAGCTTGCCCAGTTTGTACAGCCGGTTGAAGCGAAATTTATCCGCTTTACAGGAGTTGAAACGTATGGTGATGGAGGACAGGCAAACAAGTTTATGAGTGCGGCTGAGATTCGTGTTAAATTAGCAGAAGATGACCCGGTAGTACCGGAGCCGAAGCCGACAGAACTTGTGATTCAGAATCAGCCGACGAAGACAACTTACACAGAGGGTGAAAAATTCGATCCGACAGGACTTAAAGTTGGTGTGAAATATGATAATGGTGAAGTGAAAGATGTAGCTGAATATACTGCAGAAACAGCAGGACAGTTTGCATTTGACCCAACATTGGATACAGCGCTTACTGCAAAGAATACGAAAGTGACTGTAACATACAAAGAGAAAACAGCAGACATTATCATTACGGTTAATCCGAAGGAAGAAGAACCGAAGGTAACAGGAATCGAAGTGAAGACAGCGCCGAAGACAGAGTACACAGAAGGCGATAAATTCGATCCGACAGGACTTGTACTTACAGTAAAATATGACAAGGGCGGAGATAAAGAAGTGGCTTACGACGATACAACAAAAGCAGCGTTTGCATTCAGCCCAAGTCTTGAAACAGCATTGAAAACAAGTGATAAGAAAGTAACAGTAACATACGCAGAGAAGACAGCAGATATCACGATCAAAGTAAATGCAGGACAGGTAGAAGAACCGAAGGTAGAAAAAGTTGCCGTTAAGAAAGTACCGTCCAAGACAACTTATAAAGTGGGAGAAACATTCGATCCGAACGGACTTGTTCTTGAAGTAACGATGTCAGATAAGACAACAAAAGAAGTTGTATACGGAGACGAAACAGCAAAAGACTTTGCATTTGATCCGGCGCTTGGTACAGCACTTACAGAAGATATGACTAAAGTTGCTGTAACATATGCAGACAAGACGGTAGAAATCGGTATTGAAGTGAAAGCTGATACACCGATAGATCCGGAAAAACCGACAGTAGAAAAAGTTACAATCAAAGCAAACCCGGCCAAGACAGAATACAAAGAAGGCGATAAATTCGATCCGACAGGACTTAGCCTTACAGTAACAATGTCAGACGGAACAACAAAAGTTGTTGCATACGGACCGGAGACAGCAAAAGATTTCTCCTTCAATCCAAGTCTCAACACAAAATTGACAGCGGATACGAAGAAGGTAACAGTAACATACGGCGGACAGTCGACAGACATAGCTGTATCGGTGAAAGCAGATCCGGACAAGAAACCGAATACAGAAACGCCGAACAAAGGTGGAGCAGTTCAGACAGGCGATAACTTCAATGTAACATTGATGATCGGACTTGTAGTTCTTGCAGGTGCAGTTGCAGGCGGAGCGGCTCTGACAATCTTCAAAAGAAACAAAAGAAAATAAATATGACTCGTAAATAATGCGGGAAAACACAGGGCTGTCACTTAGTGGCAGCTCTGATTTTAGTGTGCCTTGCGGCGCACGTTTCTAATGGGT
>OGRC01000528.1_pt1 | contig 31271 bp, 22 predicted proteins | sample 1553431 | NCBI WGS metagenome assembly OGRC01 (sample SAMEA2580064, study PRJEB22360) | human gut metagenome | biome: human gut; feature: human-associated habitat; material: faeces | place: Denmark | collected 2008/2010
CAGGCAGCTGCCTCGCTGTTTGGCAAAGAGGCCATGTCCGGTATGCTGGCGATCATCAATGGTTCCCCAGCGGACTTTGAAAAGCTGTCCAATGCCATTGACACCTGTTCGGATACAGTAGACGGCTACAATGGTACGACCGAAAAAATGGCAGCGGTCATGCAAGACAATCTTGCCGGACAAGTGACCATCTTGAAGTCTCAGCTGGAAGAACTGGCAATCAGTTTTAGTGATATTCTGATGCCTACCATTCGCTCCATTGTTTCCCGTATTCAGGAACTGGTGGACAAGCTGAATCAACTGGATCCGCAGACCAAAGAAACCATTGCGAAAATTGCACTGGTGGCTGCTGCTCTGGGTCCGATGCTGATAGTATTGGGAAAGACCATTTCCAGCGTGGGAACAGTCTTTTCCGCAGTGTCCAAACTGCCTGCCCTTTTCTCGGCTGTGCAAGGTGGCATCGGAGCTATTACCGATGCTAAATTTATATAAGGAGTTAATTACAGAATATGGGTATTATAGAAAAAATTTTCGGAACCCACAGCCACAATGAGCTGAAAAGGATTTATCCGATCGTAGACCGGATCGAAGCTCTTGCTCCTGCAATGGAGGCGCTGTCAGACGAGGAACTGAAAGGAAAAACAAAGGAGTTTAAGGACAGACTGAATGAAGGCGAGACACTTGATGATATTCTGCCTGAGGCTTATGCCGTTGTAAGAGAAGCAGCATGGAGAAGTATCGGTATGCGCCATTACAGAGTACAGCTTATCGGTGGTATTATTCTGCATCAGGGTCGTATTGCCGAGATGCGTACAGGTGAAGGTAAGACACTTGTGTCTACACTTCCTGCTTATCTGAATGCACTCTCAGGAAAAGGTGTCCATATTGTTACGGTCAATGATTATTTGGCAAAGCGTGACGCAGAATGGATGGGAAAAGTACATGAATTTCTCGGACTGACGGTTGGCGTCATCTTAAACGGAATGGATAATAAAGAGCGCCGTGCGGCATATGACTGTGATATTACTTATGTAACGAACAATGAACTTGGATTTGACTATCTGCGCGATAATATGGTCATATATAAAGAACAGCTCGTACAGAGAGGACTTCATTTTGCAATCATCGATGAGGTTGACTCTGTTTTGATCGATGAGGCGAGAACGCCGCTTATTATTTCAGGACAGAGCGGAAAGTCTACGAAGCTCTATGAAGCCTGCGATATTCTTGCCCGTCAGCTTGAGCGCGGCGAGGCAAGCGGAGAATTCTCCAAGATGAATGCGATCATGGGAGAAGATATTGAAGAGACAGGTGATTTCATTGTCAACGAGAAAGAAAAGGCGATCAACCTGACAGAAGACGGTGTGAAAAAAGTAGAGAAATTCTTCCATATTGAGAACCTTGCCGATCCGGAGAATCTGGAGATCCAGCATAATATCATTCTTGCGCTGCGCGCTCATAATCTGATGTTCAGAGATCAGGATTATGTTGTGAATGCAGAAGGTGAGGTTATGATCGTCGATGAGTTTACAGGACGTATCATGCCGGGAAGACGTTATTCAGACGGTCTGCACCAGGCAATCGAGGCGAAAGAGCATGTAAAAGTCCGCAGAGAGAGTAAGACACTTGCTACGATCACATTCCAGAACCTGTTTAATAAATTTGAGAAGAAGAGCGGTATGACAGGTACGGCTCTTACAGAAGAAAAAGAGTTCCGTGATATTTACGGGATGGATGTTATAGAAATTCCGACAAACAAACCGGTTCAGAGAAAAGATCTTGAAGACGCGGTATATAAAACAAAAGCGGAAAAATACCATGCAGTTGTGGAAGAAGTAAAACGGGCACATGCTACAGGACAGCCGGTGCTTGTCGGAACGATCACGATCGAGGTATCCGAACTTTTGAGCGGTATGCTGAAAAAAGAAGGCATTAAACATAATGTCCTGAATGCAAAATACCATGAGCAGGAAGCAGAGATCGTAGCGGACGCTGGTATCCACGGCGCGGTAACGATCGCGACGAACATGGCAGGTCGTGGTACGGATATTAAACTTGATGAAGATGCGAGAGCTGCAGGCGGTTTGAAGATCATCGGTACAGAGAGACATGAGTCAAGACGTATTGACAATCAGCTTCGAGGACGTTCTGGTCGACAGGGAGATCCGGGTGAATCAAGATTTTATATTTCACTGGAAGATGATCTGCTCAGGCTGTTCGGTTCAGACCGTCTGATGGGAGCGTTTAATGCGCTTGGAGTTGCGGACGGAGAACAGTTGGAACATAAGATGCTTTCCAATGCCATTGAGACGGCGCAGAAGAAGTTGGAGACAAACAACTTCGGTATCCGTAAAAACCTTCTTGAGTATGATCAGGTTATGAATGAACAAAGAGAGATTATTTACGGAGAAAGAAGAAGAGTTCTTGACGGCGAAAGCATGAGAGATACTGTATATAACATGATTACGGAATATGTTGAAAACATCACAGACCGGTTCGCATCTCCTGAGGCAGACGCAGAAGACTGGGATGTAAAAGGTCTGGAACTGAATCTGCATAAGATTATTCCGATGATGGAACTTCCGAGTGAGAAAGAGTGTCTTGACATGCGTCAAAAAGAACTGAAACACCTTTTGAAAGAACGTGCAGTGAAGGCATATGAAGCGAAAGAGGCAGAATTCCCGGAGACAGAACAGATCCGTGAGTTAGAGCGTGTTGTTCTTCTGAAAGTAATCGATGCAAGATGGATGGATCATATTGATGATATGGATCAGCTTCGTCAGGGAATCGGCCTTCAGGCATATGGACAGAGAGATCCGTTGGTAGAGTATAAAATGACAGGCTACAATATGTTTGGCGAGATGACAAATATGATTGCGGAGACAACGATCCGTACATTGTTCAATGTCCGTGTTGAGCAGAAAGTAGAAAGAGAAGAAGTAGCGAAAGTTACGGGAACAAATAAGGATGATACTTCTGTACGCGCTCCGAAAAAACGAGAAGATAAGAAAGTTTATCCGAACGATCCGTGTCCTTGCGGAAGCGGAAAGAAATATAAACAGTGCTGCGGAAGAAAACCGGTGTAACAGACACCGCAGGATGGAAATCTGATATGAGAGAGCAGAAATCAGAAAAAGATTGAATAAATGAAAGAGGTGATCAAGGTGGTTTTGTTAGATGAACTGAAGTCAAGACTGAGTGCATATGAAGAGCCGCTGAAAGATTTGAGGGATTCACTTTGACTTAGCTTCTAAGAAGCTTCGGGTTGAAGAGTTGGAGAAACGATTGGAAGAGCCGGGATTTTGGGATGATCCGGAAGTTTCCCAACAGGTGATGAAAGAGTTAAAAGGACTGCAGGATTCCGTGAAAGAGATTGAAAAGCTGTATTCTGATTACGAGGATATGATGCTTCTGATCGAGATGAGCGAGGAGGAAGATGCAGAGGAAACGGCGCAGGAGATCGAGGAAGAGCTGCAGCAGTTTGAAGAGACGTTTGAAGAATTGAGGATCGGGACATTACTTACAGGGCCTTATGACAGAGATAATGCGATTGTAACACTTCATGCCGGAGCCGGCGGTACCGAGTCTTGTGACTGGACCGGGATGCTTTACCGGATGTATACGAGATGGGCGGAGAAGAAAGGGTACAGTATCGAAGAACTTGACTATCTCGAGGGAGATGTGGCAGGTGTGAAAGGCGTGACTTTCGAAGTGAAAGGCGAGAATGCATATGGGTATCTGCGCTCAGAAAAAGGAGTGCACCGTCTTGTGCGTATTTCTCCGTTTAATTCAGCGGGAAAACGACAGACATCATTTGCTTCCTGTGATGTGATTCCTGATATAGAGGAAGATATTGATATAGAGATCAATGACGATGATCTGAAGATCGACACATACCGATCCAGTGGAGCGGGAGGACAGCATATCAACAAGACGTCGTCTGCTGTCAGAATTACGCATCTTCCGACCGGAATTGTTGTTCAATGCCAAAATGAACGTTCACAGCATATGAACAAAGATAAGGCAATGCAGATGCTGAAATCAAAACTTTATTTGATGAAACAGCAGGAACAGGCGGAAAAAATGTCTGATATCCGGGGGGAAGTAAGGGATATTAATTTTGGAAATCAGATCCGTTCCTATGTCATGCAGCCGTATACGATGGTGAAAGATCACCGGACGAATGCGGAAGTGAGTAACGTAGGCGGAGTGATGGATGGAAATATTGATCCGTTTATCAACGCATATTTAAGTGCAAATACAGAACAGGCATCCGAGGAATAATCGGAAGCCTGTTTTGGCTAATATTGGTGTTAGGAAATGTTACGAACAGAAAAAGGGATAGGAAAGGAAGAATAGGATGATAAATATAGCGGTAATGGGATATGGCACAGTCGGTTCGGGAGTTGTTGAGGTAATCGGCAGGAATCAGGATGTTATCAGTCAGAGAGCAGGAGATAAAATCAATGTCAAATATGTTCTTGATCTGAGAGATTTTCCGGGAGATCCGATACAGGAGAAGATCGTGCATGATGTTGATGTGATCATTAACGATCCAGAAATACAGATCGTAGTTGAAGTGATGGGCGGAGTAGAGCCGGCTTATACATTTGTGAAACGGTGCTTGGAAGCAGGAAAAAGTGTTGCAACTTCCAATAAAGCGCTTGTGGCAAAACATGGTGCAGAACTGCTGTCTATTGCAAGAGAGCGGGAGATTAATTTCCTGTTTGAGGCAAGTGTTGGCGGCGGAATCCCGATTATTCGCGCTTTGAATTCTTCTTTGACGGCGGATCGTATCGAAGAGATTACCGGAATTTTAAACGGAACGACAAACTATATGCTTACGAAAATGTTCTATGAAGGCGCTCAGTACGATGAAGTTTTGAAAGAAGCGCAGGATAACGGATTCGCAGAGCGTAATCCGGAGGCGGATGTAGAAGGCTATGACGCATGCCGTAAGATTGCGATCCTTTCTTCTCTTATTTCCGGTCAGCAGGTTGATTTTGAAGATATTTATACAGAAGGAATTACGAAGATTACAAAAGAAGATATGATATATGCAAAGAAGATGGGAATGACGATCAAACTTCTTGCATCAAGCAAGCGCGATGGAGATCACCTTCACGCAATCGTTGCTCCGGCGCTTCTTGGAAGTGAACACCCGCTTTATAATGTAAACGGCGTATTTAATGCAGTGTTTGTAAACGGCAATATGCTCGGGGACGCAATGTTTTATGGAAGCGGAGCAGGAAAGCTTCCGACAGCCAGCGCAGTTGTGGCAGATGTTGTAGACGAGGCGAAGCATCTTCACAGAAACATTATGACGATGTGGAAAAATGAAAAGCTGGAACTTCTTCCGATCGAAGATACCCAGAAACGTTTCTTTGTACGAATCAGCGGCGATGAAGATATGCGCCGGGAAGAGACAGAAGCGGCGTTTGGATCAGTAACGTTTGTGAATGTAGAAGGTCTTGAAAACGAATTTGGTATCATGACAGAAAAGATGACAGAAGGATCATATAGGAAGATTGCAGAGAAATTTGATGGAATCCTTCATATGATTCGTATTGAAGAGTAGACAAAGAGGACAAAATTATGAAATATATCGTTATTTTATGTGACGGAATGGCAGATGAACCGATAGAGTCTCTTTCGGGAAAAACTCCGCTTGAAGCGGCGAAGACGCTGAATATGGATCGTCTGGCAAAAACGTCGGAGATTGGGATGGTTCAGACTGTTCCGAAAGGAATGGCTCCGGGAAGCGATACGGCGAACTTGTCCGTGATCGGATATGATCCCAAAGTTTATTATTCAGGACGTTCTCCGCTGGAAGCGTTGAGTATCGGAGCGCAGATGGATGATGGGGATGTATCGTTTCGATGTAATCTTGTCACGCTGACCGAAGAAGAAGACTGTTATGAGGAACGTACGATTTTGGATCACAGTTCCGGCGAAATATCGACAGAGGATGCAGCGGTTCTTGTAGAAGCGCTGCGAGAGGGACTTGCCAAAGAAGGTTATCAATTCTATGTGGGAACGAGTTATCGCCATTTGTTGATCCAAAAGAACGGGCATGTGACAGAGTTGACTCCACCCCATGATATATTAACAAAGAAAATCGGGGAATATCTTCCGGAAGATGAAGTCCTTCGGGAAATGATGGTGAAAAGTTTTGATATATTAAAAGATCATCCGATCAATGTAAAACGTCGGAAAGAGGGAAAAAATCCGGCGAATTCGGCTTGGTTTTGGGGAGCGGGAACCCGTCCGGCGCTGACTTCATTTATGGAAAAAAACGGAGTCAGAGGAGCGATGATCTCTGCGGTTGACCTGCTGAAAGGAATTGCTGTCGGTGCGCAGATGGATAACATTACTGTAGAAGGCGCGAATGGCGGACTGCATACAAATTACAGAGGAAAGGCAGAAGCGGCGGTAAAGGCTCTTACAGCGGATGGTTATGATTTTGTATATGTCCATATTGAAGCGCCGGATGAAATGGGACATCAAGGAAGCGTGAAAGATAAGATAAAAGCGATTGAACTGATTGATGAGTTTGTGATCGGTCCTGTGGCAGACGGTCTTGAACAGGCAGGGGAAGACTATAGAATACTGATTCTTCCGGATCATCCGACCCCTGTTCGTGTGCGTACACATACAGGAGATCCTGTTCCGTATTTGTTGCATGACAGTACAAATGCAGTGGAAGGTCAGGAAGAGTATTCTGAGCGGACAGCTAAGGAGACAGGGATTTTCCGCGCAAAAGGAGATCAGTTGATGGATTATCTCCTGTCGGGAGAGATTCAGTCTTGACATATATTCTTGTTTTGATGTAAAATAGCCGTTGTAAAGTGAAAATAATTATGAAAGTGTTGAAGAGGACAGTAAGCTGTCCGGTCATCTCAGAGAGGGATCTGTATGGTGCGAGGATCCTGATGTTCCGGCTGACTGAATACCACCTCGGAGCGGCCTTAATACGGCACGGTGATTCCGTTATCATCACATGAATTAAGATGGTTTTCTGTCGAAAACAAGCAGGGTGGAACCGCGGGAGTTTTCCCGTCCCTGTGTGGAATGTTTCCGTGCAGTATAGATTCATAGATAAGAGGCATTCCGCAGTGAATGCCTTTTTTATGTGTGCGGACAGGAAAGAAAAATCGTATTTTTCTGAATAAGGAAGCTGGTTTTTCTGACTGATCCGGATTAGATCGTAAAAGCATTTCACAAAACACGGAAGAATAATAGAAAAGAAAGGAAGAAAAAGATGAAGATCACATTAAAAGATGGATCAAGCAAGGAATACGGACAGCCGATGAGCGTCTATGAAATTGCGCTTGATATTAGTGAAGGATTGGCGAGAGCTGCCACAGCAGGAGAAGTTGACGGAGAGGAAGTTGATTTAAGAACTGTGATCGACCGCGACTGTGAATTGAATATTCTGACATTTCATGATGAGAAAGGAAAAGGCGCTTTCCGCCATACGGCGTCTCATATTATGGCGCAGGCGATCAAACGTCTTTATCCGGATACAAAACTTGCGATCGGTCCGTCGATTGCAGATGGATTTTATTATGACGTAGATCGGGAAACACCTCTTACTGCTGAAGATTTGGATAAGATCGAGGCGGAGATGAAGAAGATTGTGAAAGAAAATCTGGAAATCAAGCAGTATACAATGCTGAGAGAAGAAGCTATCGCTTATTTTAAAGAAAAAAATGAACCATATAAAGTAGAATTGATCGAAGATCTTCCGGAAGGGGAGACAATCAGTTTCTATTCACAAGGGGAATTTACAGATTTGTGTGCAGGTCCTCATCTTATGACGACAAAACCGGTAAAAGCGTTTAAATTGACGAGTCTTGCCGGAGCGTATTGGAGAGGTGACGAGCACAACAAGATGCTTCAGAGAATTTACGGAACTGCCTTTTCTAAAAAAGCAGAGCTGGAAGAATATTTAACAATGATCGAAGAAGCGAAAAAGAGAGATCATAGAAAACTTGGAAAAGAGCTTGGATTGTTTATGATGCGCGAGGAAGGTCCGGGATTTCCGTTCTTCCTTCCAAACGGTATGGTTTTGAAAAACACGCTGCTTGATTATTGGAGAGAAATCCATCGCAAGGCAGAGTATGTGGAAATTAATACGCCGATTATGCTGAGCCGTCATTTATGGGAAACATCGGGACACTGGGATCATTATAAAGAAAATATGTATACGACAGTGATCGATGAAGAAGATTTTGCAATTAAACCGATGAACTGTCCTGGGGGAATACTTGTATATGAATCAGAGCCTCGTTCTTATCGGGATCTTCCGATCCGCATGGGTGAGCTTGGACTTGTGCATCGGCACGAAAAATCAGGTCAGCTTCACGGATTGATGAGAGTTCGTTGTTTTACACAAGATGACGCACATATCTTCATGATGCCGGAGCAGATCAAGGATGAGATCAAAGGTGTTGTAAAACTGATTGATGAAGTGTACAGTCTGTTTGGATTTAAGTATCATGTAGAACTTTCTACTCGTCCGGATGACAGTATGGGAAGTGACGAAGATTGGGAGATGGCGACAGACGCTCTGAGAAGCGCGCTTGATGATATCGGACTGCCATATATTGTAAATGAAGGCGACGGTGCATTTTATGGTCCTAAGATCGACTTTCATTTGGAAGATTCTATTGGAAGAACATGGCAGTGCGGTACGATCCAGCTCGACTTCCAGCTTCCGCTTCGGTTTGAACTTGAGTATACGGGAGCGGACGGAGAGAAGCACAGACCAATTATGATCCATCGTGTTGTATTCGGTTCGATTGAGCGTTTTATCGGTATTTTGATTGAACATTTTGCGGGAGCATTCCCGACATGGCTTGCTCCGGTACAGGTGAAGGTGCTTCCAATCTCTGATAAATATCTTGATTATGCAGGTAAGGTTCTTGCAGATCTGAAAGAGGCGGGCATTCGCGCCGAGATTGACAGCCGGGCAGAGAAGATCGGATATAAGATCCGTGAGGCACAGATGAAAAAAATCCCGTATATGCTTGTAGTAGGAGCAAAGGAAGAAGAGGAAGGCAAAGTATCTGTAAGAAGCAGGTTCGCCGGAGATGAAGGACAGTGCGGTTTGGAAGAGTTTGTAGCACAGATCAAAGAAGAAGTTGCGGCAAAAAAACTCAGAGAAACAGTGCAGGATAAATAAGAAGAGAAAAGCGGTTCGGACGAAGGGATGTCCGAACCGTTTTTTAGTTTCAATAAAAATACGCCGCAGCAAAAGCTTTGGCGTATTTTAGTGAAAAGAAAATAATAACATTTGGCTAGTGTTCCTCCACTTTATAAGATTCATCCGTAGAAATTGTGACCGGAATATCGATAATCTTGCGGGGAGTAATGTTTTTAATCAAGTATTCAAATAAGGTTTTAATCAATAAATATCCTTGATTTACCGGTTCCTGCCCGAGCACAAAATCAACAACCTGTGTTTGGAGCAGATGGATAGAACCTTCTGTAAGATCGTGGCAGATTACATGGATGTTTTCAGAATCGTCGATGATGTCTAAAGCACTGCCAACTCCGGCAATACCGCCTCCTGTAATGTAAATTCCGTCTAGATCAGGAAGTTTATTGCAGTATTCTAAAGTGATGCGGAACGCATCTTCTTTTTTGTCTTGATTTTCGGAAATGCCGACAATCTTGATGTCCGGTCGTGTTTCCGAAAGCTTGTTTTGAAAACCAAGCAGTCTTTGCTGGTGACATGAAAGTTTTTTACTGCTGATAATGATACCTATTCTGGCATCTTTGGGAAGAATCTTACACATTAATCCGCCTGCGGTTCTTCCGCCTTTATAATGATCCTGTCCGATAAAGCATAGACTTTTTACTTCCGGGGCAGGAGAGTTGAAAGTAATTATGGCAATTCCTTTTTCGATGAGAGAATTAAGAAGCGCATAAACATTCGGATGGTCGAGCGGAAAAACAGCCATCCCGCTGACACCGCTTTCTGTTAAATCATTGATAATTCGGATTTCTTCAGAAGGATCAAGGCTGGTCATCAGTTTTATGATCACTTCGATTCCGAAAGCGGAAAATTCTTTTTTAGCACGGTCGATTCCTGCAATAATATCATGGATAAAGGGATTATAGTCTGGGGTTAAGATGACCCCAATCTTTATAGATTCCTTTTTTGATACTAAAGCCTTGGCAAGAAAGTTCGGTTCATAGTGCAGTTCTTCTGCAATTTTTAAAACCTTTTGGCGCGTTGCTTCACTGACTCCGGATCGGTTGTTCAGTACCCGGTCTACAGTACCTCGAGAGACGTTCGCCAGTTCTGCGATTTGTTTTACTGTAACCGCCATGTAAAAAATCACCTCCCATATAATACCAATTTTCTTGCTAATAATATAGCACAATATCGTGCTCGTGTCTAGTTGGAAAAAATAAGGAGTTATAGAAATTTATATAAAAACTATATATCGATATAAAAGATGTGAAAAATATACAAAAAAATAACATTAAAAATGGTAAATATATAGTATTGAAACAATAAAATTAACGTGTTACTATAAATACAACAAAACGTGCACGAGCACGAAAAAGGAGGACGGAGATGAAATTTGGAACATTGTATTCTTATTGGGGAACCGAATGGAACTGTGATTATTTAAAAACATTAAAGAGAGTTTCGGATATTGGATTTGACATTTTAGAGGTTGGAGCTCCGCATTTGTTGGAAATGACAGATTATGAATTGTCTGAATTGAGTCGTGTGGCGAAAGACATGGATATGACATTGACGGCGAATATAGGACCGGCGAAAGATAAAGATCTTTCTTCTCCTGATCCAAAGATACGGAAAGCAGGCGTTGAATATCTGATCGACATCTTAAAAGCTATGAATAAAGTCGGTTCGAAATCACTTGTCGGAGCGATGTATTCATATTGGCCATGTCAGTTTGAGATCACAGATAAAGAAAAGGCGTGGGAGAGAAGTATTGAAGGGATGAAAGAAGTTGCAAAAGTGGCGGAAGAATTGGATATTGAGTGCTGCCAGGAAGTGTTGAATCGCTATGAAACATATATCATGACAGACTGCAGAGAAGGATTAGAGTATTGCAGACAAGTCGGCAGTAAAAAGGTCAATCTTCTTCTTGACACTTTTCATATGAATATTGAAGAAGATAATATTCCGGAGGCAATTCGGCTTGCGGGAGAAGATTTAGGACATCTCCATGTGGGAGAGTCAAATCGGAAGCTGCCAGGAATGGGTTCTCTCCCGTGGAGGGAAATCGGAAGGGCGTTAAGAGATATCAAATATGAAAAAGGCGTTGTTATGGAACCATTTCTTTTGCAGGGTGGCGATGTTGGCCGGGATTGTAAAGTATGGAGAGATTTAAGCGGAAGTGCGGATGAGAAAATGCTGGATCGTTATATTGAAGAGTCACTGGTATTTTTGAAACATGAGTTTACATTTTGAGGAGAGGATGTAAAATGGCAGAAATTTGGACCATGGGCGAGATGATCGTGGAAATTATGCGGACGAAAGAAAATGAGCCGTTAGATAAAGCAGGACTTTTTCGGGGACCTTATCCAAGCGGAGCGCCGGCAATTTTTATTGATACGGTGGCAAGACTTGGTCACGAGGGCGGAATTATCGGAGGAGTAGGGAAAGATGATTTCGGAAAGTGTCTGCTGGACAGATTGAAAAATGATGGGGTTGATGTATCCCAAGTGATTGAAGATCCGAAAAATTCTACAGGGTGTGCTATTGTAACATATTTTGATGACGGTTCCAGAAAGTTCATTTTTCACATGGGAAATACCCCTGCTGTTGAGGCGAAAGCCCCGCGGGAAGATGTGCTGAAAGGACTCAGGTATTTTCATGTGATGGGATGTTCTTTATTTGCAGATGTGGAATTCGCGAAAGAAATCTTAAAAACGGCACAGATGGCAAAAAAGATGGGAGCAAAAATTTCTTTTGATCCAAATATCAGAAAAGAACTGATCGGCGAAAAAGAAACGGACGATATTGTGGAAAATCTGATGCAGCTGACGAATGTTTTCCTGCCTGGAGAGGAAGAACTTCTTTTGTTGACAGGAAAAGAAACTGTAAAAGAGGCTGTCGAAAGCTGTTTTGAAAATGGGGAACTTGAGATATTGGCGTTAAAGCAAGGATCAAGAGGATCGAGAATTTATACACGGGAAAAAACAGTCGAAACAGGGGTTTACAAGATTCGGCCGGTAGATGCAACCGGAGCCGGTGACAGTTTTGACGCAGCGTTTATTTGCGGACTATGTGAGGGTAAGGAGTTATGGAGGAGCGAAGGCTAAAAGTTCTGGAAGCCTACAGGTGAGGTTAATACAGCGGCATTTGGTCCCATGGAAGGGGAAATCAGTGTAGAGACGATAAATGAGATGATAAAAAAGGAGGAACAGGAATGAAAAAAGTCAATATTGGAGTTGTAGGACTTGGGTTCGGAAAAGAATTTGCAGCAATTTATTGTGATCATCCGCTTGTTGATAAAGTGGCAATTTGTACGAGAAATCCTGAAACATTGAAGAAAGCGGGAGAGGAACTTGGAATTCCGGAAGAGTTAAGATTTACAAATTATGATGATATGGTTTCTTGTGAAGAATTAGATGCGATTCACATTGTGACACCGATCAAAGAACATTATCCGCAGACTATAAAAGCGCTTAAAGCAGGAAAACATACTGCATGTACAGTTCCTATGGCGACATCTTTGGATGAATTAAGGGATATCGTAAAGACGTCCAAGGAAGTTGGAAAGATCTATACGATGATGGAGACTTCGCTTTATACAAGAGAATATCTTTATGTTAAGGGATTGAAAGAGAGGGGAGAACTTGGAAAGATCCAGTATTTAAAAGGAGATCATATGCAGAATATGTCATTGGAAGGCTGGGGAGATTACTGGCAGGGATTTCCGCCGTTTTGGTATGGCACACATGTATTGTCACCGATTTTAGATCTGGCAGGAACAACTCCCGAGAGCGTACGCTGTCTCGGAAGCGGAAGAGTGAGCAAAGAAAGAGCCGAACATTATGGATGTCCGTATGCAGTAGAAACTGCGACGTTCAGACTGAGAAACAGTGATATTGTGGCAGAGGCACATCGATGTCTTTTTGAGACAGTGCGTCAGGTAAGAGAATGCTTTGATGTTTATGGAGATAAAATGTCATTTGAGTGGGAACCGACAGTGGATGAAGGGCATACGATTTTTACCGGAATTGATGATTTTACGAAGTTTACAGCTCCGGATACGGCGGAACTACTGCCGGAAGAGATTCAAAAATATACGCTGCGTTCTGCTATTAAAGACCCGAATCAGCCGTCCTTTATTCAGGGAAGCGGACACGGTGGATCCCATCCTCATCTCTGTAATGAATTTGTCAATGCGATCGTAGAGGAAAGAGAGCCATATATGGATGCTGTTCGCTCGGCAAATTATACGGCGGCAGGCATTTGCGCGCAGGAATCAGCAGATCATGATGGGGCAGAAGTAAAAGTACCTGATTTTGCGGAGGAATTTTAAACTGTTGAGGAGGGGCTTATGGAAAAACTACTGGAAATGAAAGAAATCTGTAAGTCTTTCGGGACAAATAAAGTCCTGAAGAATGTACAGTTTGATCTTTTCTCAGGGGAAGTCCATGCTTTGATCGGAGAAAACGGAGCAGGAAAATCTACATTAATGAAAATATTGATGGGAATGTATAAAAAGGATTCGGGAAGTCTTTCTGTTCTTGGATCGGACGAAGCATACGCGAATCCGGATCAGGCGCTCAAAGCCGGGGTTGCCATGATACATCAGGAATTGAATCCGATTCCAGATATGTCCATTGCTGAAAATATTTTTCTCGGAAAAGAGAAAAGAAAAGGGTTTTTTATCGATAAAAAAGAACAGGAAAGAGAATCGAAAAAATATTTGGATATGCTTGGAATCGAGTTGGATCCGTCTGCCCTGATGAGAGATCTGAGCGTTTCTGAAATGCAGATGGTGGAGATTGCAAAAGCGCTTTCTTACGGAGCAAGGATTATTATAATGGATGAACCAACTTCCGCTATTACGGAAGCGGAAGTGGAGAAATTGTTTCAAAATATAAAGATGCTCAAAGCAAAAGAAACAGGGATTATTTATATTTCACATAAAATGGAGGAATTGTTTCAAATTTCAGACCGTATTACTGTGCTTAGAGATGGACAGTATGTATTTTCAAAGAAGACAGAACAGCTTTGTCCAAATGATTTGATCAAGGCAATGGTAGGGCGTGAGATTACGGAAATTTACCCGGAAAGTAAGAGCAAGATCGGAAATGTGATCCTTAAAGTAAAGAATGCTTCACGGGAAGGTGAGTTTAAAAAGATCAATTTTGAACTTCGCGAAGGTGAAAAACTTGGGATTGCCGGACTGATGGGAGCAGGAAGAACTGAGTTGATGATGGCAATTTTCGGAGCGTCAAAATTAGAGGAAGGCGAGATTGAAATCAATGGAACGCCCGTTAGAATACGGAGTCCGAAGGATGCGATCCGGCACAAAATCGCACTTGTAACAGAAGACAGAAAACGCTATGGTTTAAATTTGATGGCATCGGTTGAAGATAATGCGGTTTCTGTAATTGAAGACCGCCTTTCGAAATTTGGATTTTACAATAAGAAAGCAGGAAAGAAATCTTCGGCAGAAATGATCGGTCGTATGAATACGAAAATTACGGGAATGGATCAGATTGTCGGAAGTCTTTCGGGCGGAAATATGCAGAAGGTCGTTCTTGCGAAATGGCTTTTGAACGATCCTGATATTATTATTTTTGATGAGCCGACAAGAGGAATCGATGTCGGTGCGAAAGCGGAGATTTATAAAATCATAGAGGAATTAGCCTGCAAAGGGAAGGGAATCATTATCATATCATCAGAAATGCCGGAACTGATCGGGTTAAGTCAAAGAATCATTGTGCTGCATGAAGGAGAGCAAACCGGAGAATTGCGAGGAGAAGAGATGATGCAGGAAAATATTATGGCTCTTGCATCAGGGTATAGAAAGGAGGAAAAAGAATGAAAAGTTTAAGCAAAAATTCTGTTATGGAATTTATAAAAAAGACGGCAATACTCTGGGTTATGATTGTTCTGATCCTTGTCTTATCTGTGATTAGTCCAAGCTTTTTCAGGGGACAGAATCTTCTGAATATTATAAAGCAGGCATCGATTACAGGTGTGATCGGCGTAGGGATGACGTTCGTTTTGATTACAGGCGGAATCGATCTTTCTGTCGGATCTGTGATGGCGTTATCCGGAACACTGGCTGCATCCGTGGCGGTAGCAGAAAAGGATATGCCGATTGCTCTTGTAATACTGGTTGGAGTAGGACTGGGGGCGTTGTGTGGACTTGTAAACGGAATCGGTGTAGCCTACATTGGATTTCCACCCTTTATTATGACGCTTGGAATGATGACAATCGCACGTGGAATCCCGCTTGTATTTACAAACGGAACTCCGATCTTCGGATTGTCGGAAGAGTTTAACATGATTGCGAATTCCAGAGTTCTCGGAGTGCCTTCGCTTGTGATTTTTCTTGTCGTTACTGTTTTGGCAGGACAAATCATTTTGAGTAAAACTGTTTTGGGAAGAAGGATTTATGCAGTAGGAGGAAACGAAGATGCGGCTCGTTTAAGTGGTGTATCGACTGCAAGAGTAAAGTTGTTCGTTTATGTTTTCTGCGGAATTTTAGCGGGGATCGCCGGGATTTTGATCTGTTCGAGGATTACGTCAGGAAACGGAACTGTGGCAGAAGGATATGAAATGAACGCTATTTCTGCGGCGGTAATCGGCGGTGTCAGTATGACCGGAGGATCGGGAAATGTTCTTGGTATGGTTGTTGGAGCAATGATTTTAACAATTATTCAAAATAGTTTCGATATTATGGGTGTGAACTCATTTTATCAGAACATCATTAAAGGAATTATTATTTTACTTGCTGTATTTTTAGATCTGAGAGGAAAGAAAAAGAAAAACTGAAATCTATTTTAAGGAGGAAAAAAGATGAAGAAAAAGATGTTGGCAATGGTAGTATGTGCGGCGATGTGTATGATGGCTTTTGCAGGATGTACAAGTGAGTCAGGCGGGTCTTCGGATAAGAAAGCAGAACAGACAGAAGGCGAAAAAGAAGGATCTGGAAAAGTGTTCATGACAGTGAGCAATCAGCAGAATGAATTTATGGTCGGAATGGCAGAGAATTTTAAAGAAGTTGGAGAGGCGGCGGGATACGACGTAAAGTTGATGGATGCTGACCTTGACGCTACGAAACAGGTTTCTCAGATTGAAACGGCGATCTCCGAAAATGCGGAAGCAATTCTTGTAGAGCCGTGCAGTGTAGATGGGTTGACGACAGGATTAAAAGAAGCTCATGACGCGGGAATCCCAGTGTTTGTTATTCATAATAATGTGTCGGCAACGGAGTTGATCACTTCTTTGATCCATGTGGATGTAAGACAGGGTGGAGAATTGAAAATGGAGCAGGTTATTAAGGATTGTGGAGAAGATGCCAAGATTGCAATCATGACAGGAACGCTCGGTCAGGATACGACAAATCAGATCTGCGGCGGTTATGATACGGTACTTGAACAATATCCGAATGTAGAGGTTGTATTTGAAGGAGCTGGAAACTGGGGTGCGACAGATGCTGCGCCGCTGGCAGAAAACTGGATGGCTTCCGGTAAAGAGATTGATGCGATTGTCTGCAATAATGATGGAATGGCTCTGGGAGTAGTGCCTGTACTGAAATCAGCAGGAAAGCTGGATCAGATTAAAGTTTATGGTCTGGATGCGACAAATGAAGGTCTGAAAGCGGTTGAAGCGGGAGAGATGGCTGCAACGATTTATGTGAATTCCAGAGCGGAGATTGAAAAGGCGTTTGAGATGCTTGAAGATCTGAAGGCCGGGAAAAAAGTGGATGCAGAATATAAGGTGCCATCGGTGCTTGTTACTAAAGAGAATGTAAAAGAATATATGAAATAGCAGGTGAGTTTTATGAAAGCGGCAATATCCGGGGAGACGCTCGGAAGTGTAATGAAATTAGAAGATATTTTATCTGTATTTCAGAGAAATGGGATTCGTTTTATCGAAATATGGCCGGAAAATATCCCTGTAAAAGCCGGAAAAACACTTGTGCATAAACGGTTGTATGCAAACCGGGATGTGGAGAAGGCAAAACAGATCCTTGACCGATATCAAACAGAAGTGGCATGTGTATGTTTTGGGGCGGGGTTTGATAAGGAACTGGCAGCAGATCCGACCCTTTTTGCCGCCGAATTAGAGAGAGCTGTCGAAACGGCATATCAGTTGGGCGCCAAAGTAGTAAATCATTATTGTTATCATGTGGCAATGGAAAAGGATGTTCCGTTTTTCAAACTGAAACCGTATTATGAAAGGGCAATCAGAAAGGCGGAACAGCGGAAAATTTATTTGGCATTGGAAAATGAGGCTCATGACATTACACAAAGCCCGGAAGGAATGAAGGCGTTTGTAGAATATATGGATTCAGAATATTTTCAGACGAATTTTGATGCCACGAACTATTATCAGGCAGGATACGAAGGGTTTCCATATGCGTATGAGGTGTTGAAAGAACATATTGTTCATGTGCATATAAAAAACGGTTGTTTCTATCATCCTGAATTCGGACATGAAGAACAGTGCCGGGGAGGGAAAATGACAGGGCGATTTGCAGGGAGTGAGATTTATTATCCGTACGTGCAGGATGGCGCGGTAAATATAGACGGGCTTTTGCGAAGACTTGAACGGGATGGATATACAGGATTTTGTACAATGGAACCTCATACGACACCGGAAAAATGTATGGATTTTTACAGAGAAGAGACAGCTTATTTAAGAGAAAGAGGAATTGAATAGCAGGAATTATATGCGGCAAAGATGGCAGAGAGCATTTTTGCCGCATTTTCTTATCATATACTTGTTTTCGAAAAGGGGATACGGTAGAGTATAGGTAAGGCAAAAGCCGAATGTATAAAATGAGTGAAACAAAGAAACAGATTTGGCGGGACAATCAGGGGAGATTGATTTATGGGAGAAAACAGATATCGTGCACAGTTAATTATAGAGGAAGTAGGCAAAGCAGTTATCGGGAAGGAAGACATTTTAAAAATGATTATGACTGCAATTCTTGCTGGCGGGCATATTTTGATTGAAGATATTCCGGGAACAGGGAAAACAACGATGGCGCTTTCGTTTTCCCGCGCGATGGGGCTTGAGGTAAACCGCGTACAGTTTACGCCGGACATACTGCCTGCTGATTTGGCGGGATTTACAGTATATGACAAAGAATCGGGGAGTTTTGTCTATCAGCCCGGAGCGGTAATATGTAATCTTCTTTTGGCAGATGAGATCAACCGTACTTCTCCGAAGACACAGTCGGCGCTTTTGGAAGTGATGGAAGAGCATCAGGTGACAGTAGATGGAAACACTTATAAAACAGGGGTTCCGTTCATTGTAATCGCTACGGAGAATCCTGTCGGTTCTGCCGGAACACAGCTTCTGCCGGAGTCACAGCTTGATCGGTTTATGATCTGTGTGAGTATGGGATATCCGTCTGTGGAAGAGGAAATTGAGATTTTGAAACGCGGACAGATGGCAGAGAAAGTCAGCGATTTGGTGTGTCCGGTCGTAAATGCGGCAGAACTGACGGCAATGCAAAAAGAAGTAAGAGAGATTTTTGTGCATGACAAGATTTTTTCTTATATCGCAGAACTTGCAAAGGCGACAAGAGAAGATGAATGGACGGAGCTTGGGATAAGTCCGAGAGGAACGGTTGCTTTGACCGCAATGGCGAAGGCATGTGCATGGCTGAAGGGAAGAGAATATGTTGTTCCTTCTGATGTGCAGGAAGCGTTTCTGCCGGTTGCAAGACATCGTATCATTTTGAATATGAAGGCAAAGGTAGGACATGTGAAAGTGGAGGAATTGATTCGGCGTGTGTTGGAGAATGTTCCGACACCGACGATGAAATCAAAGCGGTGAGGAAGAATAGATGGTCAAAAGGATGATCGGATATGCGGCAGTTCTGACTGTTGTGGTATATTTGTTTTTTATGTATGACGATACGGTGCTCTCTGGATTTCTTGTATTTATTATGCTGTATCCGTTTTTGTCCTTTGCTTTTTTGCTGTTTCAGAGGGATAAAGGGGAAACAGATTTGACAAGAATTCCTGCAATCGGAGAAGAAGGAAAGAAAATCAGGGCAGGAATCACAGTGGCAAATCATTCGGCGTGGAACATCAGGTATGGAGCGGTTATTTTGACCGGAAACAGGATTGAGGGAAAGCGGGAGAAAAAAGAGATACGAGGTGTTGTTTCGGCGGGAAATACGAGGACATTTTGGGAGCAATTTACAGCAGACTTTTGTGGAAGTTTGGAGATTACGCTAAGAGAAACAAGAATTTATGATCCGCTTAGCGTTTTTTATAGAAAGAAAAAACAGAATCAGACGGTGATCGTGAAACTAATGCCGGAATTCGAACTGATGCCGTTGGAAATTACAAGAAAGACAAGAGAATTTCAGGCGGATGCCGAAGAATATTCAGGGGAGAAAAAAGGGGATGACCCTTCTGAAGTTTATCAGGTGAGGGAATACCGGACGAAAGATTCGTTTAAAGATATTCATTGGAAGCTGACTGCTGCAAAAGACGAACTCATGATAAAGGAACGGGCGTTTCCCTTAGGGTGTGCTGTATTAATTTGGTTTGACGTAAGGGAAAAGGAGTGTACGGCAAAAGGATTTTCGGAAATGTTGAAGGCGGCAGCTTCATTGTCGATTACTCTTGTGGAAGAAAAGTGTATTCATCTCGCGTCGTGGTATGAGGAGAATACAGGGCGGATCATAAGCGCAAAAGTGAAAGATGAAGAAAGCGCCTATGAGATGGTCTGGGCGTTGATGGATATGAAACCGTGTAAAGACTTGGAAAAAAGGGAAATATGCAGGCAGGAACGATTTCGGGGGATAGAGTTTAGCAGTACTGTTGTGATCGACGGACAGGGGCGAATCAAGAAAGAGGGATGTGAAGAAACGTTTCTTCGAGTATAAAGAGAGGGAGCAAAGGTGGGAAAGAAAAATCCGAAAATAAATTTCGTAAAGATATTCTGTGTAATCTGTGTAACTTTGCTGTGGTGGAATGCGTGGTTCTCTGTATTTGATCTGAAAGCAGCGGCACATCAAACAGGTATGAAAGAAACAGTATTTGCAGCAGTTGCCGGAAGCGGTTTGGTTCTTCTGTTATTGATCGGGGCGTTTCGAGCGAGAAGATTAAGGATGGTTGCCTATTTGGTTCTTCTTTTGCCGTTTATTGCCGCAGCATGTGCGAGAAAATTTCCGCCTGCAAGAGCGGCTTGGCTTTTACTTTTGGCCGTGGTATTATATGGAACGTGCTGTGCTGTGGAAGAGGCAGGGGCGAAAGAGATTATCCGTTCTCTTGTTCCGATTATGGCAGTTTTTGGAATAGCGGCGGGTCTTTCTTTTTTTGCCGGGAAACAGATTGACAGGATCAGGGAAGACGAGGATGGGTTTTATCGGGAAGCAAGGCGGGGAATCCGGGAAAATGTGATCGGGAAGGCAGAAGATCTGGCAGAAAAGATAACGTATAATAAAAAAGAAGAGCAGGATTCGAAAGAAGAAAAAGCAGAAGAAAGACTTCCAGACCGTGAAAAGGACAATGACAGGGCGAGTGCAGAAAACAAAAAGCTTTCTCCGATAGAGGAGGTTTTGGAAGAACAGGACGGATCGATGGAGGATTTGAAAGCAATCTCTTCTTTTAAACCTTCTGTTGAAACATCTACTTGTGTTGTGCTCGAGAAAAAAACAACTTATCTGTATGAGAATTGGGGCACGACTTATAAAGACAGTGCATGGACGAATGAAAAACTGGAAGAAATACTCCGCTCTTCAGAGCATCACTCCAAAGAAGAAACGTATGATATATTTTTACAGTATCCGGCGGAGCTTGTGCGGATGCGGGAAATGTGTGACGAATGGGATAAAAGTTCTGTTTCTGTTGTGAAAGAGCAGATTGAAGAAGCTCTGGCTGATGTGGTGTATGATGTGAATCCTGGAAGTACGCCTGTAAAGTGGGATTTTGCGGAATATTTTCTGTTTGAAAATAAAAAAGGGTTTTGCATGCATTTTGCTACGACTGCAGCTCTGCTTTACAGAATGTGCGGTTATCCGTCTGTCTATGTAGAAGGTTCGGTAGTTCCTGCTTCTGCATTTAAAGAAAAAGAGAACGGAATATATGAAGCGCAAGTTGACGGAACAATGGGGCATGCGTGGTGTGAGGTGTATGATGAGACATCTGGACAATGGATCACAATGGAACATACTCCTGCTTCAAGAAATAGTGAAGTTGGAGCGGAGGTGACAGCCCCACAGAATGAAGAAGGGACTGAAAACAGTTTTTTCGATAAAGAGAAAATGAGAATGTTGTTGTGGATTGTGTGTGTTATATTTGCGGCAGGAGCAATTTCAGGCAGTGTTTTTATTCAGGCGAGGATCAGAAAAAAGCGGCATCAGAAGAAGATCCGGACGCTTAGGAACGGAATTGGAATTTTGACGATGTATGACGATGTGGTTAGAATTGCAAGGCTGACGGAGGAAACAAAAAAGTACAGTTTCAGAAAGAAACGATTAGATACAGATTATTATTCGGAAGTTCGGTTTGAAAATCTGAAAAAACAGTATTCTCAAATTTCGTCAGAAAAATGGAATATGTTTTATGAGTATGTGCGCCGTATTTTGTTTTATCATCCGCCGGAGGAAAAGGAACAGTGGCAGGAATCTCGCAGAGTATATGATCTCTTTTGCAAAGAGGCAGAAAAAAGAATGGATCGAAGAACATGGCTGCATTGTAAATATATAGATTGTATCGGAGAATTTTCCCGTGGGAAACGGGCAGGTTCTTTGGGAAAGAAAAAAAGAAAAGGAGAAAGTACAATGATACGGAAAATGAAAGCAGAAGACAGAAAGATTTATGTAGAGATGGCAAGAGAGTTCTATCATTCGGATGCTGTTTTGCATCCGGTTCCGGATTCTTATTTTGAAAGAACGGCAGATGAGGCTTTACGTTCAGATGATTATGCGGAGATTTTTATATTTGAAAGTGAAAATGAGACGGCGGGATATGGATTGATCGCAAAGACTTTTTCACAGGAAGCGGGAGGAATGGTTTGGTGGATTGAAGAGATCTATGTAAGAGAGACGTTTCGCTCTAAGGGGCTTGGAAGAGAGTTTTTTGCATACCTCGATGAGAAGAAAGGTTCGGCTGTGACAAGAATGCGTCTTGAAGTGGAAGAAGAGAATACAAGGGCAGTAGCTCTTTATAAGAAGCTTGGCTATGAACCGTTAGAATACATGCAGATGATTCGTGAAACTCCAGGAAAATAAATGGTGAAATCGACGCGCTTTGGCAGTACGGCGAAATTGTATACAAGTATACAATATCGCCGAAATTCTTTTAATACCCCATTGCAAGAAGATATAGAACAATGTTATAATTCATAGTAGCGTACTTTTGTCCGTGGACAAAAGACAGCGGTTCGTAATATCGTTTTACCCGGACTGCTGCAAAAATGATGAGTAGGTGACAGATTTGAAAAATAAGATCAAACGATTTGCCAAAGGGGACTTTCATATTCCGCAGCCGGAGATCATATTTCCGGAAACACATATTGTAATGAGAGTCGGAGAAGGAGAAAAATACAGAGGAAGTTTTTCGTTAAAAAATCAGGGGGAAGGAACGATCAGAGGTCTTGTCTATCCCTCTTCTTATCGTGTGCAGTGCGATGAACAGGGGTTCGATGGAAATCCTGTGAATATATATTATACATATGACGGCAGTGGATTGATGCCGGGGCATGTGGAACACGGAAAGTTTACGATCGTCTGCAATGGAGGAGAATATGACGTTGCATTTACTGCGATTATCGAGAAACCGTATGTGATGACGAATTACGGAAAGATCCAAAGTTTGGATGATTTTAAAAAATTATCTTTCCGAGATGCAGCTGAGGCGGTAAAGCTGTTTCGATCTAGAGATTTTTATGAGATTTTGAAATATGAAGATAAGAGGATTCAGGCACTCTATGAAAATATGCGGAAGTGGGAACTGGATCAGCAGGCGCTGGAAGAGTTTCTTGTAGGATGCAAACAGAAAGAAAAGATTTTTCTGACTTTGGAAGAAGAAAGCCGTGCCTTTATGTCTCTTTCGGAAGCCAGAAAAGAAACGTTTACGATAAAGAAAAATACATGGGGATATCTGGAGATTGATGTGCGCACAGAAGGGGAATTTCTGTCCGTAGAACATACTCGTGTGACAACAGAGGAGTTTATTGGAAATTCATACCGGCTCGAATATTTTCTGAATGTGGAGGCGCTTCATCTTGGCAGTAATTTCGGCAGGATTATATTGGAGTCTCCTTATGAGACTCTGACGTATGAAGTTGTTGTGGAAAAGAATGTGAACAGAGATGAAGATCGACGCGCCAATGACAGAGAGTTTGTCGGAATTATTAAAAATTATTTAAAGTATGAGAGCGGAAAACTGGAGTTAAGTGAATGGGTGGAGGAAGCGGTTCGGCGGATCAGTCACCTAAGGGAAGTGGACGACAGAAACGAATTCTATCTTCTTGCGCATGCTCATATCTGTCTGATCGGAAAGAGAGCGGAAGAGGCTAAACGGCTTCTTGAGTCTTATAATTATAATCGATTTGCCATAGGAAAAGATGTAGAACTTAGTTCTTATTACCTGTATTTGACAACACTTTTGTCAAACGATACGATCGGACAGCGCAAGGTTGCGGAAGAGCTTTCTAAATCATTTATGAAGCATCCGGACAGCTGGAAGATTTTGTGCATGCTTGTGGAAGTGGATTCAGAATACAAGATATACAGCGAACGTCTCCGCACGCTGGAGAAGCAGTTTTATGAAGAAAAATCGCATAGTATTTGGTTTTATCTGCAGGCGTTCAAATGTTACAGAGAAAAAAGTTCTTCCTTGAAAAAACTTGGAGTATTTGAAGTCCGTGTTCTTTTCTTTGCGGTGAAGCATCAATTAATGACAAGAGAGCTTGCACTGTATACTGCGAATCTTGCAAGCCAGATGAAAGTTTTTGACAAACAACTGTATGAGGTATTGGTCGGTTCTTATAAGATGTATAACGAGTCGATGATTCTGACAGCCATCTGTACGCTTCTGATCAAAGGAAACTGTGTGGAAAGCTGCTATTTCCAGTGGTATGAAAAAGCGGTGGAGGCAGAACTTAAGATCGCGCAGCTTTACGAGTATTATATGGCGTCTGTTGTTCCATCCGGATTTCATAAGGCACTGCCGAGATCTGTATACTTGTATTTTATGCATGGAAATTCACTGGATTATCACAAATGTGCATTTTTGTATTCTAATTTGATTACCTATGAGGATGAGGGCAGTGAAATCTATGCTCATTATCGGGATGAGATGGAAGCTTTTGCATGGAATCAGCTTGATCGGAGAAATGTTGACGAACAGCTTCGTATTATTTATAAGCGCTTTGTTGTAGAGGCATCTATGAATCCTGAGAGGGTAAAAGCGCTTTATGATGTATGTCATGCATACCGGATCACAACGAAAGTGCCGAATATGAAATTTATCCATGTGATTGCGGACGACGGTACGATTACGCAGAAAGCACCGTACACAGACAATGGAGCTCGTGTATTTTTATATGCGAAGACGGATCGTCTTGTGTGGGAGGCGAAGGACGGAAGACACTATACAGATTCAATCCCGTATGAAAGCAAAAGACTTTTTTATGAACTGCGTTATATGGATATGTGCCGTAAATATATTAACGGTCTGCGCAGAACACGGGAGGAAGAAGAAGTTCAGGAGCTGACAACAGAGATTGTCAGGGAAAACGGCGTTGAAAATTACGAAGAAGATGAGCTTTTAGGGCTTTGCAGCAAGACAATCAGAGAAAACAATTATGAAAATGATGATTTCCTTACTTATGTCTGCTTTGAACTGTTTAAAAAAGGACAATATGACAAAGTGATCCTGACTTATCTGGCAAGTTATTATTGCGGCGCAACGTCGGATATGAAGCTGCTTTGGAGAGAAGCGCGGGATTATGAAGTACATACACATAAATTAGGAGAGAGGATCTTAACTCAGATGCTCTTTTCAGAAGAATTGTTTCAGGAAGCGCAGATTTTTGAACAGTATTATGCGGAAGGCGCATATTTCCGGCTTCAGCAGGCGTATCTTGTATATATGTCCCGGGAATATGTTGTGGAAGAAAGAAAGATCAGCAGAAGTGTGATCGATATTATCTGCCGGGAATATGAGAAAGGCGAGGATACGATCGATATATGTAAGGTTGCTGTATTGAAATATTATTCTACGAGAGAGTACAGCTCTCAGACAAGGAAAACATTGAAGAAATTCTTACAGGAACTGTGTGGAAAACAGATTTATTTCCCGTTCTTTCTGTCTTATGAAAAAGACTGGCTGATTGAACTGCAGCTTTGGGACAAGACGCTGATCGAATATAAAGGTCAGAAGGGAAGCCGGGTAATGCTCTACTATAGCCTGCAAAAAGGCGGGGAAGAGCCGTCGGACTATTCGACGGAAGTGCTTACTCCGATGTATGAAAATATTTATGTGAAAAAGTTCGTTCTTTTTGCAAACGAGAAGCTGAAATACTATTTTAAAGAGACGATTGACGGAAATTCTTATCGCAGCGATAAAGAAATCTGTGTGCGTGAGACTGTTCCGGGAGAACCGGGAAGGTATGGAAGGCTGAATGATATTCTGATTGAGAAGAATGAAAGTGAACGCAGAAAAAAAATCCAGGCATATGCAAGAGAGGATGCGGCTGCGGCGCAGATTTTTACAAAAGAGCAGGTATGAGATTAAACAATGCGAGGAGGTTGTCTTTTCATGGGACAGGGAAGCATCATCGGGTATGAGATAAATGAAAAGACGTGTCAGATTAGTTTTTATAATGAAAAGGAATTAGAGCCGGACACGTTGGAAGTGGATGCAGATAATTATCAGATTCCGCTGATTATCGGAAAACTGAGAGATACATGGGCATATGGAAAAGAAGCAAAAAGACTTGTTACGATCAAGGAAGGATTTACTGCGACGAGACTTTTGAGCAAGAGTCTTGCAGGCGGGAAGATTGAATTTGGAGAAGAGACGTATGATGCGGTGTGGCTTTTGTCCCGGTTTATTCAGATGTCCCTTCAGTCTTTTCCGAAAATTGACGGGATCGTCTTTACCGTGCCGTCGCTTTCGGAAGAAATGGCGCAGATGCTCCGAGGGATCGCAGTGAGGATGAACATTGATAAACGAAATATCTTCATTCAGGATTATAAGGAAAGTTTTTGTAATTATCTGTTTTATCAGCCGAAGGAATTGTGGCAGTATGACGCGGCTTTGTTCTGCTGTGACAGGAATGAGATTAAAGCGTATATGCTTCGGAGACTCCGTCCGGGACTGGGAGGCGGAAAGACAACTTTTGTCACAGTTGATGAAGTGGCAAGCGCCCATATGAAAGAACTGGCGATGGTATATCCTGTTTTGAACGAAGATAAAGCAAAAGAAGCGGATGCAATGTTCAGTAAATTTATTGAGAGTGTATTTGACAAGCGAATTGTCTCTTCTGTCTTTTTGACCGGAGAAGGTTTTGAAAATGACTGGTATCCGAAATCTTTAAGGGTGCTGTGCAATGGCCGGCGGGCGTTTATCGGAAATAATCTTTACAGTAAAGGCGCTTGCTATACGGCGTACCGGAAACTGTATATGCATATAGAAAATCCGGTGTACCTGTCGGAAGATAAACTGACAGATCAGATCACGGTCAATATGCGTGTCGGCGGACAGGAGATGTGGTATCCGATCGTTTCCTGGGGCAATCACTGGTATGAGTCGAATAATCAGTGGGAAGTTCTTATGGAGGATGTGGAAGATATAGAGCTTCGTATCGAGTCGCTCGTTCAGGGGACGGTGAGGACGGAGACGCTTTCTCTTGACGGATTTCCGAGAAGAGCAGAATATTCGATGCGTCTGCAGCTTGAGACGTTGTTTCTTGATGAAAAAACATGCAGAATTTCCGTCAGAGATGCCGGATTCGGAGATTTCTTTCCGGCGACGGATTTTCATGCGGAGAAGACGATACATTTAGGAGGCAATGATGGGAAATTTAATTCTTTGTCATGACAGACATGCGGCACATCCGTATGAGATTACGCGCATTCATTGCCGTATTTTTACAATCGAAGAATTGTGCTACTATCTGTGTAATAATTTATATTTGATCGACTATACGATTATGAACGGGCAGCTTTGCGATTGGCTGGATGAAGACCTCGGGATGAAGTCGCTTGCATCGGAGTTAAGAGATGTTCTCCGCCTGCACGGTTCAGTTGAAAAGTTTGTTTTGACGATCTTAAAATCGTCCCGTTTATATCGGGAGCCGGAAATGATCCGTATTCAGAATGTGCTGGAACATTTGAAAAATCAAAAAGATATTGAACGGCAGAAATATAAAGGTGATAATCTTCTTGAAAGCGGAGAAGTAGAGGAGGCGATCCTTGTATATCAGGCAATTTTAAATGGGGAAAAAGATGAGACGGTAGATGAGAAATTCTACGGAAAGATCTATGAAAGCCTCGGGGCGGCTTACGGTCGTTTGTTCCTCTATCAGGAGTCGGCGAAGATGTATGACCGTGCATATCAGATCTGCGCAGACAAGACGTTGATCAAACCTTATCTATACGCATCTTATAAATATATGTCGCTTGAGGAGTATCATATTTTGATCACGAAAAGCGAGGAATATATGGAAATAAACGCGCAGATGCGCAGGGAAGTAGATAAGATCAATGAACAGGTATCGGTTGAGCCGGAACCTGGGATTTTGGAGAAATGGAAGCGAAGCCATAGAAGAAGCCACACATGACAGATATCCATTGGTGGATTAAGAGGAAAAGGATGACGATAATCACCGGAAGTGCCAAGAGACACATTCCGGGATTGTAAGCGGTCGCCAGGGTCTTGGACAAGCTTGGACTTTGGATTGTCGTCATTGCAAGAAAACCCCTCCGTATGTTGACACGGAGGGGTTTGCATGTTAGAATACAGAGGTAACTTTACTACGGTACAGTGACTCATTAGTAGAGAAAGAAAGTAAAAAGAACGATACGTTCAGTGTGGAGGGTATTATGAAAAGAAGAGTGTTAAGTGTTTTGTTGTGTGCAGGACTTGCTGTTTCAGTATTGGCAGGATGCGGTTCAGACGATGCAAAGAAAGATTCAGGAAAGAAAGCCGCTTCAGAGAGCGATGTTGATTATGTGAAAGGAAAAGGTACGCTTGTCGTAGGAATTACGAATTTTGAACCGATGGATTATCAGGATGCGGACGGAGAATGGATCGGTTTCGATGCGGATATGGCGAAAGCGTTTGGCGAGAGCCTTGGCGTAGATGTAGAGTTTGTGGAGATTGACTGGGATAATAAGATCTTAGAACTTGACGGAAAGACGATCGACTGCGTATGGAACGGAATGACATTAACAGAAGAAGTTACAAGTTCTATGGAGTGTACAGATGCATATTTGAATAACGCGCAGGTTGTAGTGCTTCCGGCAGAGAAAGCTGATAAATATCAGGATGAAAAGAGTCTTTCTGATCTGACCTTTGCCGTAGAATCAGGAAGTGCCGGAGAAGATGAAGTGGAAGCGCGTGGTTTGAATTTTACGCCGGTGACAGCACAGGCAGATGCGCTGATGGAAGTTGCGGCAGGAACGTCTGATGCGGCTGTAATCGATCTTTTGATGGCAACAGCAATGATCGGTGAAGGAACAAGTTATGCAGATCTTACATATACAGTCAGCTTAAGCGAGGAAGAATACGGCGTAGGATTCAGAAAAGGCTCTGATCTTGCAAAAGCGCTGAACGACTTTTTCACAGAATCTTATGAAGATGGAAGCATATTGAAATGCGCAGAAAAATATAATCTTCAGGATATGCTTGTAAAATAAGAATAGAAAGACGGAGTTGTAGACAGAAGATGGATTTGATATTAGAACAGTTTCCGATCGTGTTTAAATCACTGAATATCGGATTCCTCCAGACATTAAAGTTGTTTTTTGTGACGCTGTTAGGGGCAGTTCCTCTCGGACTTGTCATTGCGTTTGGATCGATGTCGCGGTTTAAACCGCTTAGCTACCTGACAAAGATTATTGTGTGGATTATAAGAGGAACGCCGCTTATGATTCAGCTTTTGATCATTTATTTCTTCCCGGGACTTGTTATGGGAAATAATATTTGGGGCGGAGGCGAAGCCGGACGTTTCCTTGCGGCAGCGGTTGCATTTATTTTTAACTATGCATGTTATTTCTCTGAAATATACAGAGGCGGAATCCAGGGAGTTCCTCACGGGCAGGAAGAAGCCGGACTTGTGCTTGGTATGACGCGAAGTCAGATTTTCTTTAAGGTAACTTTGCTTCAGATGGTGAAACGGATCGTACCTCCGATGTCGAATGAAATTATCACGCTTGTAAAAGATACGTCTCTTGCCCGTATTATCGCGCTTCAGGAGATCATATGGGCAGGACAGGCATTCCTGAAAGGATCACAGGGAATAGCCGGAGTGATCTGGCCGCTTTTCTTTACAGCGGTATATTATCTGATTTTTAATGGTATTTTGACAGTACTTCTCGGACGGCTTGAGAAGAAACTGGATTATTTCAAGTAGGAGGTGGAGTGTGTGGCAATTCTTGAAGTAGAACATTTGAGCAAAAATTTTGATCGCACGGAAGTGTTAAAAGACATCACCTTTTCTCTTGAAAAAGGACAGGTACTTTCGATTATCGGTTCTTCGGGAAGCGGAAAGACAACGCTGCTTCGATGTCTGAATTTTTTGGAGAGACCGGATGGGGGTTCTATCCGCGTAAACGGAGAAACATTGTTTGACATTCATGACCCTGTGACTTCACAGGAAGCGGAGATTCGGAAAAAACGGCTGCATTTTGGTCTGGTATTTCAGTCGTTTAATCTGTTCCCTCAGTATACGGCTCTGAAAAATGTAATGTTGGCGAAAGAACTTCTTGCAAAAGAGCAGGCGGACTATAAACAGCGTAAAAAAGAAATTCATGAAGAAATTGAACAAGAAGCGAGAATACTTCTGACACAGATGGGACTTGCAGATCGTATGGAAAATTATCCTCATCAGCTTTCAGGAGGACAGTGTCAGCGTGTGGCGATTGCGAGAGCCCTTGCCCTAAAGCCGGATATTTTATGCTTTGATGAACCGACATCGGCACTTGACCCGGAATTGACGGGAGAGGTGCTGAAAGTAATTCAAAGCCTTGCCGATCAGGAGACGACGATGATTATCGTGACGCATGAGATGGCGTTTGCGAGAGATGTTTCCAGTCAGGTGATTTTTATGGATGGCGGATGTATTTTGGAACAGGGAACGCCTGCGGATGTTTTTGAACATCCGAAAGAGGAAAGGACGAAACAGTTTTTGTCTCGTTTTACAAATGGCTGAGACAGGATACAACAGAACAAAAGTAATAAATAATAACTGCTCTATAAGCAGAACTTATTAAAAGTTGATAAATAAAATAATGAGAAGAGAGAAAGACAAGGCAGAGGGAATGTTGATTTTCCCTCTGCCTTATATTATAATCGAATTTGCGGGATGCATAAAAACAGAAGTATGCCGCATACTGATCGATCCAGATTTGAAAAATAATGAAAAGGACAGGTGTGGATGTTATGAAAAAATTAGAACAGCTCTATGAAGGAAAAGCAAAAAAGGTATTTGCCACAGAAGATCCGGATGTTGTGATCGTTGATTATAAAGATGATGCGACAGCTTTTAACGGGGAGAAAAAAGGAACGATCGTCGGAAAAGGTGTAATTAATAACCGTATGACGAACTATATTTTCCAGGTATTGGAAAAGGAAGGCGTTCCAACACATTATGTAGAAGAACTTAGTGACAGAGAGACAGCCGTGAAAAAGGTAGAGATCGTTCCGCTTGAAGTAATCGTGCGTAACGTGGCAGCAGGAAGTTTTTCTAAGAGACTGGGAATTGAAGAAGGAAGAAAACTGCTCGCACCGACTTTGGAATTCAGTTATAAAGATGATGATCTCGGTGATCCGCTGATCAATGATTATTTTGCCATTGCCATCGGAGCGGCGACGAGAGAAGAGATTGA
>OGRC01000529.1_pt1 | contig 31257 bp, 29 predicted proteins | sample 1553431 | NCBI WGS metagenome assembly OGRC01 (sample SAMEA2580064, study PRJEB22360) | human gut metagenome | biome: human gut; feature: human-associated habitat; material: faeces | place: Denmark | collected 2008/2010
TGGCCTGTAACCGCGTTCAGTACGCTGGATTTGCCGGCATTTCTCCTCCCAAAAAATCCAATATGTATCCGGTCCGATGCCGGCGTATTGTTCATTCCCATGGTTATCCGCTCCTCTTCCCCTGTTTAAAATCTGAAATCCCTGACGCCCTGTTCAATCTTTACCAGGTTATCCCTGACAATCTGGCGCACCTTCTCCTTTGGTATGCTTCCGATTTCCTTCTCTATGAGCGCCTCGCCGACGCGCCTTGTCTCCTCAGAACTGTAATCCATGAGATATTCCTTCAGCGTCATGAGAGCATTGGGATGGCAGCAGTTTTGAATCTGCCCGCTCTTGCACAGGCTCATAAAACGGTCTCCCGTTCTTCCTTCGCGATAACATGCGGTACAGAAACTCGGAATATAACCAAGGTGCATCAGCCAGTTTACAACCTCATCCAGGGATCGATTATCACTGACATCAAACTGTGCAGAATTATCATCTTCCGCTTCCGGTTCTACATAACCGCCAACGCTCGTTCTGGAACCGCCGCTGATCTGTGATACACCAAGATGCAGCACCCGTTCACGACAGGCCTGACTTTCTCTCGTAGAGACGATCATGCCGGTGTACGGAACAGAAATACGGATACATGCCACAATCTTTGCAAATGTATCATCGTCAATGCCATTATCAAAGGTCTCCGGATCAATGTCATCGGCTCTGCGGATACGCGGCACGCTAATCGTATGCGGTCCCACACCATGTACCGCCTCAAGGTGTTCTGCGTGCATCAGAAGTCCTGCAAATTCATAACGGTACAATTCCAGCCCAAACAGTACACCGATGCCTACATCGTCAATCCCTCCCTCCATGGCACGGTCCATCGCCTCAGTATGGTAAGCGTAATTGTGCTTCGGTCCGGTCGGATGCAGTTTTTCATAACTTTCTTTATGATAGGTCTCCTGAAAAAGAATATAAGTTCCGATTCCTGCCTCTTTCAGTTTCCGGTAATTTTCCACCGTTGTCGCAGCAATGTTTACATTCACTCGGCGGATCGCTCCGTTTTTATGTTTGATGCTGTAAATTGTTTTGATGGATTCTAAGTAATAGTCCATCGTATTGCGGACCGGATCTTCTCCTGCTTCTAAAGCGAGCCGTTTATGCCCCATGTCCTGAAGTGCGATGACTTCTCTTCGGATCTCTTCCTGAGAGAGCTGTTTTCTCATAATATGTTTGTTTTTCGCGTGGTACGGGCAGTAAGTACAGCCGTTGACACAATAATTTGACAGATAGAGAGGAGCAAACATTACGATTCTGTTTCCGTAGAAATCTTTTTTGATCTGTTCTGCAAGCTTATAGATCTCTTTGTTTTTTTCTTCGTCCGAACAGGCGAGAAGAACCGATGCTTCCCGATGTGTCAGCCCTTTTCGCTTTTTTGCTTTTTCAATGATCGCGTCGATCAGTTCCATGTTATTTTTATTCTCATCTGCATAGGCGAGCGTTTCGAGAATTTCTTCATGGTTGATAAAATCATCTGCATGTTTTGAATTTACATCGTACATAGTTGAGTCTCCTTTTTTGTTTGTTTTGTCAGATTTTTCATCTTGTAATTTTGCGGCATTATTTTGTGTTATATAGTTATATGTTCAGAGAATCTCCTTTGGAAACTTGGATCTCATATCCGATCTTCTGCATTCTCTGCGTTAAAGAACGAAGGCTTTCGGCGGCTTCGTCGCCGGTGCAGAGCTTATTGTCGTAAAGCAGATATTTTTCTCTTACCTGCGGCGGAGAAAGGTTCGGCATGATCACGTTTGCTCCGGCAAGGATTCCTTTTTCGCGACCATCGGAGTCGATCGTGCCAAGAGCGGTCGTGGCAGGAAGAAGGACTTTCGGCAGAAGCAGACGGATCAGTCCGAGCAGAAACAGCGTCAAGTCGGCGCTTCCCGCTTTTTGGTCTGCAAATGGGGTATCATGATGAGGGATGAAAGGGCCGATCCCGACCATTTGCGGATTGAGTTCTTTTAAAAACAGCATATCGTCTGCCAGATTTTCAAAAGTCTGATAAGGCGATCCGACCATAAATCCGGTGCCGACCTGATAGCCGATCTCTTTCAGATCCCAAAGACATTGTTTCCTTTGGGCGGCGCTTAAGCCGGATGGATGAAGTTTTCTGTAATGCGTGTCATCATATGTTTCGTGCCTGAGAAGGAATCGGTTCGCTCCGGCATCATAAAGCTGTCTATAGCTTTCATAAGAACGTTCTCCGACTGAGAGTGTAATCGCGCAGTCATTCCACCGCATTCGTATAGAAGAAATAATGTCAGTCAGCCGATCATCTGTGAATGAGCCGTCTTCACCGCCTTGCAGAACGAACGTCCGAAAGCCGAGAGAATATCCAAGTTCACAGCAGGAGAGGATCTGTTCTTTTGTCAGCCGGTAACGCTCGGCATTTTTGTTGCTTTTTCGGATTCCGCAGTAGAAGCAGTCGTTTTTACAATAGTTTGTAAATTCGATCAGTCCGCGAATGTATACGTCGCGCCCGTAATGACGGATACGAACTTTCTGCGCCCGTTCAAATAAATAATCTGTATCGTCAGCCGTTCTGTTTCGGATGAGGCAGATCCATTCGTCTCTGGAAAGAGCATGGGTTTCATCCAACTTGTCGATCAGTTGTTTTGTATCGTTTTTTTTGGTCATAGTCATGTCCTCTTACAAATAAGTTACGTTGCTTTGCCGTAGATCGTCTTCGTGCTGACGCCGGGAAGCATTCCGAGTTTGCCGGAAAGGGCGCTGATAATATTGTTCGGGGCGTCTATGGCGATACTGATGATGTGAATTCCTTTTTCTTTGTACGGCAGTCCCATTCTTCCGATTACATATTCCCCGTAGTCGCTTAAAAGATGATTTAGTTCATCGACGGATTCGCGGGTTTCGAGAATGACGCCGATAAGGGCGATTCGAGTGTCCATAGTTTGTCTCCTTATTGAAAATGTTTGTGTTAAAACATACGGTGTAAATATGCGGATATACGCAGAATCATCGGAAGTGCCAAAAGGTACATTCCGGGATTGCAAGCGATCGTCAAGGTTTCGGGCAATCCCGGACTTTGACTCGTCACTATTGCAAAAAAACGCGCCTGAAAAAGGCGCGCGGATATGCAAAGAAAGAGGGAACTGCCCTCTGATATTCCGTATATGCGCCTTTTTGCTCAGGGGTGTAATTCCTTTGCAGTCAGAACGTATGTCTTGTGTTTGAGTATAGCATAAAGATGGAAAAATGACACGAAAAATTTGGAGATTCCCATATTTTTTTTATATATTATGTATAAGGTGTTTGTGCGTTTTTAGTGCGGTTTCTATAATATGATTTTTGCGTTTTTAGTGCGGTTTCTATAATATGATTTTTGCGTTTTCTGTGATATTATAAAGTTAAAAAGTGTGTTAAGGAACGGATTAAGGAGAAAATATTGAAAAAAGTCCGACTGTTTTTAACATTAACACTTATTATTGTGTTAGCTGTTCCAACTGTGGTTCGAGCAGAAGATTATCAAAAGATCGAACGAGGAGGATAAAATGGATCTTTTTATTGTGAATTCAGCTATTTTTTTTATTGGTTTTGGGATAGTGTCATATATTTTGTTTTGTGTAATTTCAAAAGCTGTGAAAAAAGGAATGCTGGAGGCTTTAGAAGAGTGGAGAAACCGTCAATGAACATCAAGAAAGGCATGACTGGAGAAGAGGATTTTAGTGCAAAAACAAGGTTGGCATTTTGAAAATGTCAACCTTGTTTTTGTTTCGACAGAAATAAATGAATAATGACTATTTATTGTGATATAGTCACTGTCAAAAAATTTTTATTGGTTTAATCTGAAATCAGAGTATAATAGAAAAGGGTTCGTAAATTCATTTTTATGATTGAAGCATATATTTTCAGAAATTGAGGAGGCGGTAATATGGCAGAGATCAGAAAACGGATCGTTTTTCACGGGCGTGTTCAAGGCGTCGGATTTCGTTATACGGCAAAATATCTCGCGCAGTCTTTGGAATTGACAGGCTGGGTTCGCAACGACTGGGATCAAACTGTGACAATGGAAGTTCAGGGAAGAGAAGCGCTGATCAATAAACTGCTTGTCGGCTTGAATCAAGGGCGTTTCATCGATATTCAATGGATGGATACGGAAGAAATTCCATTAGAGGAAGAGCGGGAATTTACAGTGAAGTATTGAAAAAATGAGTGAAACGAAACATCGAGAAAATATGACAAAATGAAGAAAATCTCGAATAAAACATACGGGTAAATAAAAACAAGGAAAAGGAGAAAAATAATGAAATTAGGGTTTATCGGAACAGGAAATATGGCAGGAGCGATTATGGGAGGTATTATCCGAAACGAGATCTTTCAGCCGGAAGAGATCATTGGCGCAGACATCTCAAAGGAAGGCAGAGAAAGAGTCCGTGCAGCATACGGAATTAACGTGACAGAGGATAATAAGAAGGCGGCGTCAGAATCAGAAGTTCTCGTTCTCTCTGTGAAGCCGCAGTATTATGCGGAGACGATCAAGGAGATCAAGGACTGTATAAGCGAAGAGCAGCTGATTATTACGATCGCTCCGGGCAAGACACTTAAGTGGCTGGAAGAACAGTTTGGAAAAAAGGTTAAGATCGTTCGCACAATGCCGAATACGCCGGCGCTTGTCGGAGAAGGGATGACAGCCGCATGTGTAAATGATGCGGTGACAGAAGAAGAAAAAGAATATGCGTTGAAGATCTTGCGCTCTTTCGGAAAAGTAGAGATCGTGACAGAAAATATGATCGATGCTGTCGTTGCCGTAAGCGGAAGCGCTCCGGCATATGTATTTATGTTTATCGAAGCGATGGCGGATGCGGCTGTGTCGGAAGGAATGCCGAGAAAGCAGGCATATGAATTTGCCGCGCAGGCAGTTTACGGAAGCGCAAAGATGGTGCTCGATACAGGAAAACATCCGGGAGAATTAAAAGATATGGTATGTTCTCCGGCAGGAACAACGATTGAGGCTGTCCGTGTTCTGGAAGAACGAGGACTTAGAAGCGCGGTGATCGAAGCGATGAAAGTATGTGCTGATAAATCGAGAAAGATGTAATAACGAAGAAATAAAGCGCTGCAAAACAGACTTTTACAGAAGCAAGGAAGCAAATTGATTTTTGCAGAATGAAAGAAATAAACAGGTCATTTAGTGACAGGAAAAAAGGAGATGAAAATTATGTATGATATCGGAATCATCGGCGGAGGGACCGCCGGAATGACAGCGGCAATTTACGGTCAGAGAGCCGGAAAAAGAACAGTTATTATAGAAGGAGGAACATTTGGAGGGCAGATCACTTCTTCCCCGAACGTGGAAAATTATCCGGGGATCGCAAGTGTGAGCGGAAGTGAATTTTCTATGAATCTGCTTGATCAGGCGATGAAACTTGGCGCAGAGACACAGATGGCGCAGGTGACGGGAATCCGTGATGAAGGAGAAGTAAAAGTGATCGTCACACCGGAAAAAGAATATCCGTGTAAGAGTATTATTTTGGCGACAGGAGTAACGCACAGACATCTCGGAGCACCGAACGAAGAACGTCTGACAGGGGCGGGTGTTTCCTACTGTGCAACTTGCGATGGAATGTTTTTCAGAGGGAAAGAGGTCGCTGTAGTCGGCGGCGGGAATACGGCGTTTCAGGATGCAGAATTTCTTTCCAATTATTGCAGTAAAGTATATTTAATCCATAGAAGGGATGAATTCCGAGGTGAAAACAGCGGAGTGAAACGTCTGGAAGAAAAGGAAAACGTAGAGTTTATCCTCAGTACGACGGTGAAAGAGATCGTAGGGGAGTCTATGGTGGAAAAACTGATCTTGAATGATAAAAAGACAGGAGAAGATTTTGAACTTCGTGTGGATGGCGTGTTTGTTGCGGTTGGTCAGATTCCGAAAAATGAACTGTTTGAGGATGTGGTGAAATTAGACGACAGCGGCTTTATCCTTGCGTCAGAAGACTGTCAGACGTCTCATTCGGGAATATTTGCAGCCGGAGACTGCCGTACAAAAGAAGTAAGACAGCTTACAACGGCTGCGGCAGACGGCGCGGTAGCGGCGCTTGCGGCATGTAAATATATAGCAGATCAGAGTTTATAATGCGTAAAATAAAAAGAAAGCAGTTCTGCTCGACAGATCAAAGAGTCTGTGCGAAAGTGGCGCTGCTTTCTTTTTTTGTTTTGTTAAAATTTAAAAATATAATTCTGCATTTTTCTGAATCGTCTCTTTGATGATTGATTCTACATGATTTCCGATATGGCGCTTTGTTTCCTTGTCAAGCTGATCCGGGTAGATCGGTTTTCCATATTCGATCACAACATGAGTTTTTCGGATCTTCGGAAAATGATTTTCGAAAATTTCTGCTGTATTATTCATACAGACCGGAATGATCGGGCAGCCTGTTTTTGTAGCGATCTTAAAAGCCCCGTCTTTAAAAGGAAGGAGAGAAAGCTCTTCTCCTGTATTGCGTGTTCCTTCAGGAAAGATACAGATTGAGATGCCGCGCTTAATATAATCAATGGCAGTCAGGATCGTTTTCAGCCCTTGTTTCGGATCAGAGCGGTCAAGGAACAGACAGTACAGACGTCGCATCCATGTTGTCAGTGTCAGATATTTTTCCATTTCCTTTTTCGCCACATATCCGGTGAGCCGTTTGCAGCGGCTGTATGTCAGGAGAATGTCAAAGTAGCTTCGGTGATTTCCAACAAAAAGAACGGCTTCGTCAGGAATGTTTTCTTCGCCGATGACCGTAGTTTTTACTCCCGTTATTTTCAAAATAACTTTGAATCCCCATTGTACGATGCGCAAAGAGCTTATATCACGGGCATTTGGCGCAAATTTCCCGATGATCCACTCAACGATGAGGATCGGAATTGTAAGGATAAGAAATAGTATAAGAAAAATTACAATACAGATAAAACGAAACATAAAAAAACCTCATTTTCTTCTTAATTTTGCAATACAACGGTAATTATACAGCGGTGTCTTAGAAAACACAAGAGTTATAAAAGGAACATTATGTTTCCAAGAGAAGGGGGAACGTATTCGTCTTTAAGCTTAAAAATAAGCAGGAGAGTAAGGAATAAGATCAGCATAAAACGCATATGTTTGTATGGAAAAATGCAGAGGTTCAGCTGGGATGGATCAAGGAGATGCTAAGAAGGAAAGAAAATGGAGGATGCAGGCAGCAGAGCTTCGGAGAAAGGCGATGAGGCGGATCGTGCCTGCCATGGCAGCCCTTGTCGTGATGTTGGCCGGCTGCGTTTCATCACAGGAGAAGACAGCGAAGCTGCAGGATATGAAATTCGAAGTGATCGAGAAAGAGGATATTCCTCCGACACTGGAGAAAATGCTTGGGGAAGAGAAGGAAAAACCGTTTCAGATTACTTATGCCGACCAGGGGAAGCTTTATATTGCACAAGGTTATGGAATGCAGCCTACGACAGGATACAGCGTGGAAGTGAATGAACTTTGCGAGACAGAGACGGCTGTCTGCATCAAGACAACTTTGATCGGTCCGAAAAAAGGAGAACAGAAAAAAGAAATCGCCACATATCCATATGTGGTCGTACAAACAGAATATGTTGAAAAAGAGGTTTTGTTTGATTGAGGAGGAGTTTTATGGAGTTGACGAAAAAAACAGTTCATTACACAGAGGAAGGAAAAACCGTTTTTGACCGGTTTTATTTGGACGAAGATTATAATGTGCCGGAACAAAAAGAAGATGTTCAGCGTGTCGTATACAGCAGCGCACAGCTTAGGACAGAAGATGTACGTCCGGTAGAAAACTATGTGAAAGTAACGGGAAAAGCATATTTCAAGATCCTTTATATGACGCAGGGAGAAGCGAAGCTTTCGGTTTTAGAAGGGAAGATCCCGTTTGAAGAAATGATTTATGCAGAAAATGACGGCGGAGAAACCTTTTTCATCCGAAATGAAAGGACAGAGTTTTCCGTATCGGTTGTCCATTCGAGAAAATTAACTCTACGGGTAACGGCAGAGCTTGAGCTTGGAAGGGAGCGGATGCGGGATGAAGAACTGACGACAGATGTAGAAAGTGATTTTCCGGTATACAAAAAATGGCAGAAGATGAGTTTATCAGAATTGAAAATTTCAAAAAAAGATACATACCGTATAAAAGAAGAAATTGTGCTGCCGGGAACGAAAGAAAGCATAGGGCAGATTTTATTTTTTGATGTGAGCGGAAGAAAAGCCGAAATCCGACCGGGACAGGATGAACTCTTTCTGCGGGGTGAGGCGGAAGTGTTCTGTATGTATTTGTCACCGGAAGAAAAAGTGGAATGGATCGGGCAGAGTGTGCCTTATGAAGGCAGGATTTTATGTGAAGGTATGGAAGAAGATATGATCTGTCAGATCCGTCAGAATCTGGAAGATCCGATTGTTGATATCCGTCAGGATGAGGACGGGGAAATGAGGGTACTCGGGATCGAGGCGACACTTTCCTTGAAAATGAACGTTTATTCCGAGACAGAAACAGACATATTAAAAGATATGTATTCGCTTGACAGAGAGTGCGTGCTTGACAGAAAAGAAGGCGTCTATGAAGAATTGCTCATGCATAATCAGGCGAAATGCAAGATTGCGGAGCGGCTGACTCTTCCGGAGTTAAAAGAAGATGTGCTGCAGATCATCCACAGCGAGGGCAGTATTCAGGCAGAAGGAGAAAGATACACAGAAGAAGGGATACAGATTGAAGGAATTCTTCACGTTTCTTTTCTTTATCTAAGAGCGGATGACGAGCAGCCTTACGGAAGCTGGACAGGGATGATTCCGTTTTCTTATCTTGTGGAATATCCGAATCTTCCGGAAAATGTCAGTGCGAGTCCATCCTATCGCGTGGAGCAGCTTGCGGTGACTTTGGCAGGGAGTGAAGCGGTTGAGGTGAAGGCGGTGCTGACATTTGATATTTTCCTGAAGAAAATGATTTCGGCAGGGATGATCACAACAGTTTCGGATCGTCCGTTTGATGTGGATGCCTCGGCAAAACGTCCGGGAATTGTCGGGCATATCGTGCAGGAAGGCGAGGATCTGTGGAGTCTGGCGAAGAAATATATGACAACAGTTTCCGGGATTATGGAAGTCAATTCCATGGAAAGTGAAAATGTGAAAGCGGGGGATAAATTATTGATTTTTAAAGAGAATATGAGTATACTGTAAGCATAATGTATACAAGATACAAATAGATGCACCGCTGTAAAAAATAGAGGGAAATAGAAGACGGAACGTGAGAGTCGGAGAGAAAACAGAGTGGGAGGACGGAAGATGAATGAGATTGAATTGAAATCGCTGGCAAAGATCAATCTTGGATTGGATGTACTTGGAAGAAGAGAAAACGGATATCATGACGTAAGGATGGTAATGCAGTCAATCTACCTTCATGATGATGTAAAGATTGAGAAAAAGAGGAAGGAAGGGATCGAGATTATGTCGAATCTGAGATTCCTTCCGACCGGAGACGGAAATATTGCATATAAAGCCGCGAAGATGCTGATGGAAGAGTTTTCTCTGGAAGGAGGCGTAAGAATTACGTTGGAGAAACATATTCCGGTTGCTGCCGGACTGGCAGGCGGCAGTTCTAATGCGGCTGCAGTTCTCTTTGGCATGAATCGGCTGTTTCGACTTGGGTTATCAAGAGAAGAACTGATGGCAAGAGGCGTACGGCTCGGGGCAGACGTACCTTACTGTATTATGAGGGGGACGGTTCTCGCAGAGGGGATCGGTGAGGAACTAAGAGAACTTCCGCCGATGCCAAGATGTACGGTTCTGATTGCAAAGCCTCCGATCAGCGTTTCTACAAAAGCGGTATATGAAGCGCTGGATGCGAAAGAGATTACGGAACATCCTGATATTGACGGGATTATGGAAGGAGAAGGTTATGGAAGGGCTGGAAAAAGGAGATCTGAAAAAGATCGCCTCCTGCATGGGAAATGTTTTGGAAGATGTGACAATCCCAATGCATCCGGTCATTGAAGAGATCAAGCAGGAAATGAAGGCGTGCAAAGCGTTGAATGCAATGATGAGCGGAAGCGGTCCGACTGTGTTCGGACTGTTTGAAAACAGAACTGCGGCGAAGGAAGCCCAAAGACGTATCAGAGAAAAGTCACTGGCGGGACAAGTGTATGTGACGAGTATCCATGGAGTAAGGAGGAGATAAGATGCCGATAGATTTTGAAGTGACGATGAATGAATATCTTCCGTTAAGAGACGTTGTATTCAACACGCTTAGAAGGGCAATCTTAAGAGGAGAACTAAAGCCGGGAGAGCGGCTGATGGAGATTCAGCTTGCAAACAAACTGGGGGTGAGCAGAACGCCCATCCGCGAAGCGATCCGAAAATTGGAATTAGAAGGTCTTGTGCTTATGATCCCGCGTAAAGGTGCGGAAGTGGCGGAGATTACAGAAAAAAATCTGCGCGATGTGTTGGAAGTGCGATGTGCGTTGGAAGAACTTGCCGTACAGCTTGCATGTGACCGTATTAAGAAAGAGGAAATACAAGAACTGCATACAGCGGCTGCCCGTTTTGAGGAGATGCTTGACAGTGATGACATCACAAGAATCGCTCAGGCGGACGAAGCGTTTCATGATGTGATTTTTCAGGCGACGGATAATGAAAGACTGATCCAGCTTCTGAATAATCTCCGTGAGCAGATGTATCGATATCGGATCGAATATTTGAAGAAGAAAGAATGTTATCCCCAACTGATCGCAGAACATGAGGCGATCATGCAGGCAATCGAAGGGCATGATAAGGGAATGGCAACAAATATTACAGGGCAGCATATCAATAATCAGGTAGATACTGTAGTGGGAACGCTGCGCAGCAAAGAAGAATAGAAAAGCAAAGAAGAGAAGAAACAGAAAAGCCGAGAAGCTGAAAAAACTGAGAAGCCGGGAAAAATTACTTGAATTTATAAAAGAATTGTTTATGATGTATAAAAGGAAATGAAATGTCCATACTCTTTGTACGTGATCAGAAAAGAATCAGACGGAGGGAATACATATGGACAGAATAAAACGCAAAAAACAGTTCGGCAGGCAAGAGGCATACGAAGGGGGCGAAGGCGGGATTGCTCAGAGGCAGATCCGTTGGCAGAGACGATTCTGTGCGGCAGCGGCAGTTTTATTTGCATTGGCTGTGGCAGTTGTTCTGACAGCAGTAGTTTACAGGATGGATGCGAAGGCGCAGAGTTTATTGCAGCGTCGTCTGTCCGAAGAGGTGCTTCGATTTCACGTTCTGGCAAACAGCGACAGCGAGGAAGATCAGGCATTAAAATTGAAAGTGCGCGATCGGGTATTGGAATTTTTGGAAGTCAGCCTTCCTGATGAGAAGGAGATGACGGAAGAAGAAACGGTGATGTGGATTCGAGAGCATATTGACGAAATTGAGGGCGTAAGCCGGCAGTGTGTCGCTGAGGAATCTTATGATTATCCTGTTAGTGCGGCAGTGACAACTTGTTGGTTTCCGGATAAAACATACGGGGATGTGACATTTCCGGCAGGTAATTATGAGGCGCTTCGGATCGAGATCGGTTCGGCAAAAGGACAGAATTGGTGGTGTGTTCTTTATCCGGGTCTTTGCTTTCTTGATACGACCAATGCGGTTCTTCCTGATGAAGGGAAAGAGAAATTGAAGCATGTTTTGACAGAAGAGGAGTATTCAGAAATTACGGCGGGGACAGATTTTAAGATAAGCTGGTATTTTTGGAAAGAGAAGTAAAATGACACAATTTTTAATCAAACATTTTATCAAAGATTATGAGGACGTAGAGAAGATATCTGTGAGAACGGCATATGGAGTGCTGGCGAGTATCGTAGGTATCTTCTGCAATGTCTTTTTATTTGCAGTAAAGTTTACAGTCGGACTGATCGCACACAGTGTGTCGGTCATGGCAGATGCATTTAACAACTTATCCGATGCGGGTTCATCGATCATCAGTTTTATTGGTGTGAAAATGGCGGAGAAACCGGCGGACAGAGATCATCCGTTTGGACATGGACGGATTGAATACATAGCGGCGCTTGTTGTATCATTTATCATTTTAGAAGTGGGATTTACATTTTTAAAAGATTCGATCGGGAAAATACAGTCGCCTGAAAAACTGAATTTCCAAATGATTTCCGTGATCATATTGATCTTATCGATCGGAGTAAAGTTATGGCTGGGACTGTTTAATAAACGGCTCGGCGAGCGGATCAATTCGAAAGTGATGATGGCGGTATTTGCAGATTCTATGGGGGATGTTATCACAACCGGAGCGACGATCCTTTCTTTGATTGTATTTAGGATTACAGGCTGGAATATTGACGGCGTAGTCGGAATCGGAGTTGCACTTGTCGTAATGTGGGCAGGTGTCGGAATTGCGAAAGATACGTTAGAACCACTGATCGGCGAGGCGATCGATCCTCAGGTGTACGATCAGATAAAGGCATTTGTGGAAAAATATGACGGAATTGAAGGAACACATGATCTGATCGTTCATAATTATGGTCCGGGCAGGAGCATGGCGTCGATTCATGCAGAGGTTCCGAACGATGTAGATATTGAGCGGTCGCATGAGATCATTGACCGGATTGAAAGAGATGCAAAACAGACGCTTGGACTCTTCCTCGTAATTCACATGGATCCGGTAGAAATGAAAGATGAAAAAGTACTTCAAATACGAAGAGTGGCGGAACAGATATTGAAGGAACTTGATCCGGCATGCAGTTTGCACGATTTTCGAATTGTTCATGGAACAAGGCAGATCAATCTTGTGTTTGATATGGTGATTCCGATCGATTATGATGAGGATAGAAGAAATGAACTTCCGTTGTTGATGATGGAACGCCTGAAACAGGTGGACCATAGATACGAATGTGTGATTACCGTTGATTATGAATTTGTGGCGAAGGCGGAAGTGTAAGTAAAAACGGGAATAAGAGAAAGATCGAAAGAAAAAATAAAAGAAAGTTCAAAAGGCAGAAAGAATAAAAGAGTAATAAAGAAGAGTAATAAAGAAGAGTAAAAAGAAGGATAAAAGGAAGAACAAAAGGAAGAAGGAACGGGAAATGGAAAGAACACATCAATATGAGTTCGAAAGTAAGGTAAGATATAGTGAGATCGACCATAGAGGTACGATGACACTTCCGGCGCTTATTAATTATTTTCAAGATTGCAGTACGTTTCAGTCCGAGGAAATCGGATATGGGATGGAAGTGTTAAAAAAAGAGAAAAAAGCGTGGGTACTTGCATATTGGCAAGTGATCGTAGAAAGATATCCCAAATTATGCGAAAAGATTACGGTAGGAACATTTGCGGCAGGCTTTAAAGGGATGTTCGGTAATCGTAATTTTTATATGAAAGATGAAAACGGCAGACAGATCGCATGTGCCAATTCGATATGGGTTTATATGGATGTTGAAAAAGGACGACCGGTTCGTGTTTCAGATGAACAGGCGCGGGCTTACGGATCGGAGGAGCCGTTGGAGATGCCTTATGAGGATCGGAAGATTGAAGAGCCGAAACAGTATGAAGAAAAGCCGTCTTTCCCTGTGAGAAAGTATCATATTGACACAAACGAGCATGTAAATAATTGCCAATATGTTCAGATGGCGTTAGAAACACTTCCGCGCGATATGAGTGTCAGACAGGTAAGGGTTGATTATAAACGGTCGGCTGTGCTTGGGGATATGATTTTCCCGAAAACAGCGCAGGAAAAAGACCGCGTGCTTGTCCGTCTTTGTGATAAGAACGAAAAGCCTTACGCGGTCGTGGAATTTAAAATATCATAGATAGTTTATCTGTGTTTACGGTTCAGTTATCCAGTCCTGCCAAAATATCTTCCAAAACTTCTTCCACGGAATCTGTGACGTATTCGGCGTGTCCGGCAATGCCGGGAGCTGCGTTTGACATGGCGTATCCGATGCCGGCTGTTTCAAGCATTTCTACATCATTGTACTGATCGCCGAAAGCAACGCATTCTTCCGGTTTTACGTCGAAAAGATTCATCAGATTGCGAAGCGCGCTGCCTTTGTTGCAGCCGGGAACGATGAAGTCGATCCAAATGTTTCCGGAAGTGACAACTTTGATCTCGGATGAAAACTTTTCCTGAAGTTTCTTCAGGCAATCGGTTGTGCTGCGGGAAGTCATGTTTGCAAATGCAATCTTCAGAAAAGGGCCTTTGACAGTTAAGATATCATCGACGACTTCGGTCGTATTGTGCATGACATTTACAATATGGTTTACGAACTTGGGATTATTGTTTTCGATCAGACATGTGTCTTCACGTGATATGACGATTTCGAATCCGGGTTCTTTTTTTAATTCCCGGAGGATGCGGTAAGCCAGATCATCTTCGATCAGTCCGCGGGAGATTACTTTTCCCTGATGAATGCAAAGAGAGCCGTTTTCTGCAATATAGGAGATCTGGTCTTTGATTTCGTGAAACAGAAGCCGCTCGTTCGCATACTGACGCCCGCTTGCAACGGCAAAATGAACGCCTTTTTGCGTCAGTTTCCGTATCAGTTCGATTGCCCGGGGAGTCAGTTCCTGCGCTTCGTTTTGAAGCAGAGTGCCGTCTAAGTCGCTTGCGATTAATTTGATCATAGTCATACCTCCACAAAGTTTCTGCAAATACATCAGTCAGTATTTGCGCACTACATCGGATTATAGCGTAAAAATTTTTGGCAGTAAATAAAAAATAAAAGAAAGCAGAGGAAAGAAGCAGATGAAAAAAGAAAAGATATGGATTTTTGCAGGAACGACGGAGGGCAGGCTTCTCACCCGATTTGCGGCGCAAAGGAAGATGAAGGGCTATGTCAGTACCGCGACAGAATACGGAAAAACCGTTTTGGGAGAGACAGGGGAACTGCAGGTAATTCCAAAACGGATGGATAAGGAGCTGATGCGAACATTTATCAGAGAAAATCATGTAGGACTTGCAATAGACGCGACGCATCCGTTTGCAAGGCAGGTTACAGAAAATATCCGCACCGCCTGTAAAGAAGAACAGATCGGATATGTTCGCTGTCTTCGGGAAGATGAAAGAGAAGCGGTATTTCCTGACGAACAAGAGATAAACGTACAAGGTACAGAGACTTTTTCCTCTGTGAAAGAAGCGGTGGAATATTTAAAACATACAGACGGCAATATATTTATCTCCACAGGGAGCAAGGAACTTTCTTTCTATACACAGATCAAAGATTACGGGGAACGGTGTTATGCGAGAGTTCTTTCCACACAGGAAGCAGTTGCACAAGCGGTTCGTTTGGGCTTTGAAGGAAAACATCTGATTGCAATGCAGGGTCCGTATTCGGAAGAAATGAATTTAGCGGCGCTTCAGCATGTAAACGCAGCATACTTCGTGACGAAAGAGTCCGGCGGTGCGGGAGGGTTTGAAGAAAAGGAAAAAGCGGCAAAAAAAGCGGGAGCAAAGCTTCTTGTAATTGCGCGCCCGAAGGAGTCGGGAAAAAGTATTCAAGAGACAGAAAAAGTTATGGAAGAATTCCTTGCAAAGAAAAATCTTCTATGATATACTACGAATGTTGCAAAAAAACACGCATGCGGTTATCTCCGTCGGTGCCTAAGCCGGAAAATCCGGACGGTTTCGGAGGAAAACAAAACATGCGGAAGTAAAAAACCAGTTGGAGGAAAGAAACATGGGCGTTATTTCAATGAAACAGCTTTTAGAAGCAGGTGTTCATTTCGGACATCAGACAAGAAGATGGAACCCGAAAATGGCTCCGTACATCTACACAGAGAGAAATGGTATTTATATCATCGACCTTCAGAAATCTGTAGGAATGGTTGACGATGCATACAAAGCCGTTTCTGACATCGCGGCAGAAGGCGGCACAATCCTTTTCGTAGGAACAAAGAAACAGGCTCAGGATGCAATCAAGACTGAGGCAGAGCGTTGCGGTATGTACTATGTAAACGAGAGATGGTTAGGTGGAATGCTTACAAACTTCCGCACAATCGAGAGCCGTATTGCAAGACTTAAAGCTATCGAGACAATGTCAGAGGATGGCACATTCGATGTTCTTCCTAAGAAGGAAGTTATCGCACTCAAGAAGGAGTGGGAGAAGCTCGAGAAGAACCTTGGCGGAATCAAGGATATGAAGAGAATTCCTGATGCAATATTTGTAGTAGATCCTAAGAAGGAGCGTATCTGTATCAAAGAGGCTCAGGCACTTGGAATCACTCTTATAGGTATTGCTGATACAAACTGCGATCCTGACGAGTTAGATTATGTTATCCCAGGAAACGATGATGCTATCAGAGCTGTCAAATTAATCGTATCTAAGATGGCAGACGCTGTTATCGAGGCAAAGCAGGGAGCTGAGGAAGAGGTTACTGCTGAGGAAGCTTCTGACGAGACAGTTGAGGAATAAAACAGATTAATATCGGAGGATAATCAAATGGCTATTACAGCAGGTATGGTAAAAGAACTGCGTGAAATGACAGGCGCAGGTATGATGGACTGCAAAAAGGCTTTAACTGAGACAAACGGTGATATGGATGCCGCTGTTGAGGTATTAAGAAAAAGCGGTGCAGCTAAGATGGAAAAGAAGCAGAGCAGAATTGCCGCTGAGGGAATCGCACGTGTTGCTGTAAACGGAAACGTTGCAGTTGTAGCAGAGGTTAACTCTGAGACAGATTTCGTTGCAAAGAACGAGACATTCCAGGAGTTTGTTCAGACTGTAGCAGATACAGCACTTGCTTCTGGCTTAAATGGTGGTGCAAATGGAGAGGATATCGACGCTCTTCTTGCTACAAACGGACTTAGCGAGCTTCTTGTAGAGAAGACAGCTACAATCGGAGAGAAGTTATCTGTTCGTAGATTTGCAAAGGTTACAGGTGATGTTGTTACTTCTTATATCCATGGTGGTGGAAGAATCGGTGTTATCATTGCAGCAAATGGTGCAACAGACGATGCAGCTAAAGAAGCAATCACAAATATTGCTATGCAGGTTGCAGCTATGAACCCACAGTACATCAGCAGAAACGATATCTCTGATGAAGAGCTTGCAAAGCTTAGAGAGATCACTGTTGACAGTGCATTAAATGATGCTACAACACTTCCAAAGCCTATTCTTAATAAGTTAATTGACAAGGCTATTAACGAGAAGCTTTGGAGCGATGATGATATCAACAACTTCAACGAGCACAAGAACAACATGAACTATGTATGGAACTTCTTATCAGATGCTGCTAAGGCAAAGCTTGGTGAGCTTGCAATGGCAGACAAGGAGTCTATCGTGGCTGAGAAGATGTTCAATGGTTTAGTTGAGGGTCGTGTATCTAAGCAGTTAAAAGAGATTTGTCTCCTTGACCAGACATATGTTAAGGCAGAGGATGGAAAGCAGTCAGTTGCAAAATATCTTGAGTCAGTTTCTAAGGATCTTACAATCACCGAGATGGTTCGTTTCGAGGTAGGTGAGGGTATGGAGAAGAAGCAGGAAGATTTCGCTGCTGAGGTTGCTGCCCAGATGGCTGGAGTCTAAACTGTATCTTTATACTGATTAAACGAATGCTGTTCCGCAAAAGTTTAACTTTTAAACTTTTGCGGAATTTTTTTATCTTTACAAGATATAAAAATATGGTAAAATAGTAAGAGGAAACAAAACCAATCATAACGGGGGACGCATATGGACTCAAAGGATAATGAATTAGCCAGACAGCAGCAAGAGCGTCGCAAACGTGTGAGCCGGATTAAGACAGGTATTATTATGACTATAGCAATATGGATAGCAATATCTATACTTGCCATAGTTGTACTGGGCATCATGGTTGTCAAACTGAATTCGAGAATATACAAGCTTGAGCTTCAGTTAAATACAGCTATATCAAGCACAGTTACCGGTACTGAGTCTGATGATGGTGACATCGCTTCTGATGAAGAAAGCTCTGGCGCAAAAACTCAGGCTGTCGTGAAACAGCTTGAGTCAAAAGACAATGTGTATCATGATGGGGATACAAGAAAGGTATATCTTACCTTTGATTGTATTCCCGGTGATAACACCGGTGCCATTTTAGATGCCCTTGCCAACTGTGGTGTCAAGGCTACCTTCTTTGTCACAGCAGATACCTCCGGTAAATATGATGATGTTTATAAGCGCATAGTGCAGGACGGACACACTATTGCGATGGCTTCCTACAGTAATTCATACAGTAAAATTTATGAATCAACAGAGGCATTTACCGATGACCTGACACAGATTTCCGATTATATCACCAATCTGACTGGAATAGCACCGGATATTTATCGTTTTCCCGGTGGCAGCATGAACCAGATTAGTAATGTAGACATGGTTGAGCTTGTAAAGATACTCAATTCAAAGCATATCACATACTTTGACTGGAATGTCAATTCTGGTGATACGGCCGACAATTGCAGTGTCGATGATATTGTCAATAATGTCACCTCAGGTATTGCCAAATATGACAATTCAGTTGTGTTATTACATGATGATTCAAACAGATCAACCACGGCAGAGGCTATTGAGCCGCTTGTTGAAAGCGTAAAAGCGCAGGGTGCCGAAATATTGCCGATTGATAATAATACATATAAAGTTCAATATATCAAATCAGATACTGTTGGATAAGATAATAAATGGAGGAAATATTCATGGGATTATTCAAAGAATTTAAGGATGATTTTTCTCAGGCTGTAAACGAGCTTGTACCCGGAGATGTACCTGAGAAAGAAGTAGAGCCAAAGGCTCAGACAGCTGACAATCTTGTAGTTGATACTATAGGAGAGAATGTTGACGTTGCATCAGAGCTTTCAAAGCTCGACGGATTACTTGAGCATGTCGAGGAGCAGCCACAGGAGACAACTGTACCAAGACCAACTCCAAGTGAAAATTTTGCAGAGCATACAATCAATACACAAAAAGAGGAGCAGATACCACAAATGAATGATATACCACAGCCAGTAAATACACAGCCAGTAAACAATAACGTTTTATCAGGAGATGTACAGGACGAAACATCAGTCATCACAGCAAGTACTGTACTCACAGGAGATTTACAGTCATCAGGATCATTTGATATTCAGGGAACCATCAACGGAAATGTAATGTGTAACGGCAAGATTGTTGTTACAGGAACAGTCAACGGCAACACAAATTCATCAGAGTTTTTCGCTGATGTAGCTAAGGTTGAGGGTGAAATTGTTTCAACAGGAACTGTAAAGATAGGTGCAGGATCTGTTATCATCGGCAATATCTCAGCATCTTCAGCAGTTATCGCAGGAGCTGTAAAGGGCGATATAGATGTTCAGGGACCTGTTGTAGTAGATACTTCTGCAGTTATCATGGGTAATATCAAGTCACGTTCAGTACAGATTAACAACGGTGCCGTTATCGAGGGCTTCTGTTCTCAGACATACGCTGATATCGATGTTCAGGGACTTTTCGAGGGTAAATAAATATGAGTAGAATATTACTAAAATTAAGTGGTGAAGCACTTGCAGGTGATAAGCACCACGGCTTTGATGAGGCTACAGTCATTGAGGTTGCAAAACAGGTTAAACAGATTGTTGATAATGGTACACAGGTAGGTATTGTTATCGGTGGTGGAAACTTCTGGAGAGGCAGAACGAGTGAGACCATCGACCGCACAAAGGCTGACCAGATTGGTATGCTCGCTACAGTTATGAACTGCATTTATGTATCTGAGATTTTCAGATATGTCGGAATGAAGACAGCTGTTCTTACTCCGTTTGAGTGCGGCAACATGACAAAGCTTTTCTCTAAGGACAGAGCAAACAAGTATTTCGCACATGATATGGTAGTTTTCTTTGCCGGTGGTACAGGCCATCCTTATTTCTCAACAGATACAGCCACAGTGCTTCGTGCAATTGAGATTGAGGCAGATGGTATTTACCTTGCCAAAGCAATTGACGGAGTATATGACAGTGATCCAAAGACCAATCCTGCTGCAAAGAAGTATGATGAGCTTTCAATCGAAGAGGTTGTTGAGAAGAAGCTCGCAGTAGTTGACCTCACAGCGTCTATCATGTGCCTTGAGAACAAGATGCCTATGTATGTATTCGGACTCAATGAGGAAAACAGCATTGTAAATGCTCTTACAGGCAAATTTAACGGTACAAAGGTTACTGTATAGTAAATTGCATATAATGCATATCAGGAGGATAATATGGATTCAAGATTAAACCCTTTCCAGGATAAAATGGAAAAAACATTAAATAATCTCGAGGAAGAGTATGCAGGCATCCGTGCAGGAAGAGCCAATCCACATATTCTTGACAAGCTTCGTGTAGATTATTACGGCACACCTTCACCAATTCAGAGTGTAGCCAATGTAAGTGTTCCAGAGCCTAGAATGATTCAGATTCAGCCATGGGAGGCTTCTATGGTTAAGGAGATTGAGAAAGCAATAAACTGCTCTGACATCGGAATTAATCCTACAAACGACGGAAAGCTTATCAGACTTGTTTTCCCTGAGCTTACAGAGGAGAGACGTAAAGATCTTGCAAAGGACATCAAGAAAAAAGGCGAGGAAGCTAAGGTTGCTGTCCGCAATATCAGAAGGGATGCAATCGACAGCATCAAGAAGACCGGCAAAGAGGAAGGCATTTCAGAGGATGAGATTAAAGGCCTCGAGGATGACGCTCAAAAGCTTACCGACAAGTTTGTCGCAAAGGTTGACGCTGCGGTTGATGCAAAATGTAAAGAGATACTTACTGTATAGTATTTATATCACGTATACAAACAAGGGACATGTTATTCGTGTCCCTTATTTGCTTATTCCCGGTTTTACTGTTCACACTTAACTGTGTGACCAGCAAATAAATGATGCGTCATGATTGTAAATATATAATATGCATAAATGAAAGGAAATAAAATATGAGTACTCCGGAACATATAGCAATCATTCTGGACGGAAACGGCCGCTGGGCCAAAAGTAAGGGTATGCCAAGAAACTACGGTCATACAGTAGGAGCCAAAAACGTTGAGAATATATGTAAGGCTGCAAACGACCTCGGCGTTAAATATCTGACACTTTATGCCTTTTCCACTGAAAACTGGAACCGCCCTGAGTCTGAGGTTGCTGCACTAATGAAGCTTCTTGAAAGCTATCTTAAAAACTGCATAAAGACTGCCAATAAAAACAATATGCGTGTGCGCGTAATAGGTGAGATAAGCAGGCTTTCAGAGAATTTTCAGGAGAAAATAAGAAACCTTGAAGAAGTTTCATCAGTAAATACGGGTCTTAACCTGACAATTGCAATTAATTACGGAAGCCGAGATGAGATGATACGTGCTGTAAAGCATATGATAGCTGACCATGATGCCGGAAATCTTTCGGCTGACGATATAGATGCAGATACCTTCTCATCATATCTTGATACAAAAGAGCTTCCGGATCCTGATTTACTCATCCGCACAAGTGGTGAGCAGCGCCTGTCAAACTACCTGCTCTGGCAGCTTGCATACGCTGAGTTTTATTTTACAGATGTTCCGTGGCCTGCATTTGATAAAAATGAACTCAAAAAGGCCATAGATGCATATAATAAAAGAGACCGTCGCTTTGGTGGATTAAAAGAAACGAACGACACGGAGGATAAATAATGTTTAAGACAAGACTGCTTAGTGGTATAGTTCTTGTAATTGCCGCTATATTTCTTATAGTAACAGGAAACGAGGTGCTTCTTTTTTCAACACTTCTGATTTCGTGTATAGGTATGTTTGAGCTTTTCAGGGTGTTTAAATTTGAAAAATCGCTCTTATCGGTTGTACCGTATATTGCTTTGATTTTATTTTACATCAACTTAAGGTGGAGCTTCATACCTGATGTAATGATGCTTTTCATGGGCTTTCTTATTGTACTGATGTTCGTGTATGTGCTTTCATACCCGAAATATGATGCAAAACAGCTCATGGCAGCCTTTTTTGGTATGTTTTATGTGGGAACAATGCTTTCATATGTCTACCAGATACGTACACTCAACAACGGACTTTACCTTGCCTTCTTGGTATTTTTATGCTCTTGGGGCTGTGATACATGCGCCTACTGCGTCGGAGTGCTGATTGGAAAGCACAAAATGGCACCAAAGCTTTCACCAAAGAAGTCTATAGAGGGTGCAGTAGGTGGTGTCCTCGGCAGTGCGCTTCTTACAGCATTATACTGCTTTATATTCAGAAATCATATGAATATAGACGGCACAGAGATTGCTATACTTGCTGTTATAGCTGCTGTTGCAGGCCTTATTTCAATGGTTGGAGATTTGTGCGCATCAGCCATAAAGCGTAATTATGATATCAAGGATTACGGACATCTGATACCCGGACATGGTGGTATTTTAGACCGCTTTGACAGCATGATTATCACAGCACCAATCATTTATTATCTGGCTAGCTTCTTTTTAAGTTAAAAAGTAACATTTAAGAACCATTGAAACAAAAAGCTAAGGTAACTATTCAGAACCACTGAGAAAAATATAAATCGAGGAATTATCATGAAAAAAATATCAATACTTGGTTCAACCGGCTCTATCGGAACACAAACACTTGATGTGATAAGAGAGCATGGTGATATGCAGGTTGTGGCACTTTCCTGTGGCAGAAATCTCTCCCTTATAGAGAAACAGGCAAGGGAATTTAAGCCACAGTTTGTCAGTGTAAGTGATGAAAACGATGCCAAAAAGCTTCGCACAAGCCTTGCGGATACTGATATCGAAGTAGGCTATGGCATGGACGGTCTCATTAGATGTGCCACCATTGAGCCTTGCGATATAGTTGTAACTGCAATTGTCGGTATGCTTGGCATTCGTCCTACAATTGCCGCCATCAAGGCAAAAAAGACCATAGCACTCGCAAATAAGGAGACCCTCGTTACAGCGGGCCATATCATTATCCCGCTTGCGAAAGAGTATGGTGTGTCCATTCTTCCGGTGGACAGTGAGCACAGTGCCATCTTCCAGTCACTGCAGGGAAATTCTATGAATCCGATTAAAAAGATTCTTCTGACAGCATCCGGAGGTCCGTTCAGAGGCAGAAAGCTCTCTGAGCTTGAAGGTATAAGGGTGGAGGACGCACTAAAGCATCCTAACTGGTCAATGGGTCAAAAAATCACTATTGATTCATCAACCATGGTCAATAAAGGGCTTGAGGTGATTGAAGCAAAATGGCTTTTTGATGTCGATTTGTCGCAGATTCAGGTTGTAGTGCATCCTCAGAGTGTCATTCACTCGGCTGTTGAGTATGCGGATGGAGCAGTTATAGCACAGCTTGGTACTCCTGATATGCGTATACCTATACAGTATGCACTGTATTATCCAAGCAGACCTGCGCTTTCCGGTGACAGGCTTGATCTCTTTAAGCTTAAGGATCTGACCTTTGAGGCACCGGATCTTGATACCTTTAAAGGGCTTGCTCTCGCCATGAAGGCTGCAAGGGCAGGAGGTAATATTCCTACGGCCTTCAATGCTGCAAACGAGAGAGCAGTGGCGCTGTTTTTGAATAAAAAAATTAAATATCTGGAAATAATCGATATAATCGAGGCATGTATGGAGAATGCATCATTTATTGAAAATCCTTCAGTGGATGAGATACTTGATACAGAGCAGTGCGCATATGACTATATCAGTAAAAGGTGGTAATTTTGAACATTATTAGTATTATTATTGCAATCATATTATTCAGCATCATAGTAATTTTTCACGAGCTCGGACATTTCTGGCTTGCTAAAGCAAATGGCATAAAGGTCAATGAATTTTGTCTTGGACTTGGACCGACTCTTTTTGGAGTGCAGCGTGGAGAGACCAAATACTCCATAAAGTTGCTTCCGTTTGGCGGAGCCTGTATCATGGAGGGTGAGGATGAAAACTCAGGTGATGACAGGGCATTCAACAACAAATCAGTGTGGGCGCGCATAAGCGTTGTTTTTGCAGGGCCGTTTTTTAATTTTATCATGGCATTTATTTTTGCTCTCATTATCATCTGCTCTGTAGGCTATGACAGTCCAAAGCTTGCTGGTGTTATTGAGGGGTATGCGGCTGAGGAGGCCGGTATCAAGGCCGGTGATGAGATTGTAAAGCTGAACAATACGAATATACACTTTTACCGCGAGATAAGCCTCTACTCGATGCTTCACGAAGGTGAAACAGTTGATGTGACCTACCTTAGGGATGGCAAAAGGCACACCACCACATTGAAGCCTAAATATGACGAGACAACAAAGAGGTATCTGTACGGCTTTAACGTGTCAGGAGAGCGTACAAAGCCAGGCTTTGGAAAGGCACTGCTTTATAGCTGCTACGAGGTGAAATACAACATCTATACAACAATAGAGGGGCTTAAAATGCTCTGTACAGGGGCTGCATCTGTAAATAACTTAAGCGGACCCGTAGGCATTGTAAAGAACATGGGAGATACCTATGAGCAGGCAGTTTCTATGTCCGGAGTATGGCTTGGCATACTAAATATGTTAAACTGGGGCGTGCTGATTTCTGCAAACCTCGGTGTGATGAACCTGCTGCCACTGCCGGCACTTGATGGTGGTAGACTTGTATTTTTGATAGTTGAAGCCATAAGAAGAAAGAGAGTAGACCCTGAGAAGGAGGGCTATGTGCATCTCGTTGGCATAGTGCTTTTACTTCTTCTGATGGTTGTTGTCATGTTCAATGATATCAGAAAGCTAATAGTCTGATTTTATAACAGATTGGAGATATACACATGGAGACAAAAATAGTAAAAATCGGAAATAAAGTAATCGGTGGAGGAAACCCGATTCTTATACAGTCAATGACAAATACAAAGACTGAGAATGTAGCTGACACAGTTGCGCAGATAAACGCACTGACAGACTTAGGCTGTGATATAATCCGGTGTGCTGTGCCTACGATGGAGGCTGCAAGGGCACTTAAGGAGATTAAGAAACAAATCAGCATACCGCTTGTTGCGGATATACACTTTGATTACAAGCTTGCAATAGCTGCGATTGAAAACGGAGCCGACAAAATCCGAATCAATCCCGGCAACATAGGAAGCGCTGAAAGGGTAAAGGCTGTCGTGGATGTAGCAAAGGAGAGAAATATTCCTATCCGCGTCGGTGTAAACAGTGGCTCTCTTGAAAAAGACCTGGTTGAGAAATATCATGGTGTGACAGCAGAGGGACTTGTGGAGAGTGCTCTGGACAAGGTAAAGCTCATAGAGGATATGGGCTATGACAATCTAGTCATTAGTATCAAATCATCAGATGTAATGATGTGTGTTAAAGCACATGAGCTTATTTCAGATAAGACTACTCATCCGCTCCATGTGGGTATCACAGAGGCAGGCACAATAATAAGCGGCAATATAAAGTCAGCTATCGGACTCGGACTGATACTAAACCAGGGCATCGGTGATACAATACGTGTGTCTCTCACAGGAAGCCCTCTCGAGGAAATAAAGTCTGCCAAGCTCATTTTAAGAACTCTGGGGCTTAGAAAGGGTGGCATAGAGGTTGTTTCATGTCCTACCTGCGGCCGCACACAGATAGATCTTATCGGGCTTGCAAATCAGGTGGAGACAATGGTTTCAGGATATGACCTTGACATAAAGGTTGCTGTCATGGGCTGTGTGGTAAACGGACCGGGTGAAGCAAAGGAAGCAGATCTTGGCGTAGCCGGAGGAATCGGCGAGGGTCTTATCATAAAGCACGGTGAGGTATTGAAAAAGGTGCCTGAGAGCGAGCTTTTGGGTGCATTGAAATATGAGCTTGACCATTGGGGTGAATAATTTTGACAAAGACATTTAAGGAAGTTTTCCCTACACTTAAGCTGGACAAGGATATGGAGAATCTGCTGGAGAATGCTGATGTCACCAGAATTTCCGTAAACCATGCAAGAGATTTTTACAAAATATATGTAAAAGCAAAACGCCTTATTTTCAAAAAAAATATCTGGAAGCTAGAAGAAAGCATAAAAAAACAGATATTTAAAAGTAAAGATATTACAGTAAAAATTATAGAGTCTTACGAGTTGTCTTCGCAGTACACACCGAAGACTCTTTTTGATGTCTATTTTGACAGTATTCTTGACGAAATAAACAGTCACAGTGTGCTTTTGTACAATCTGCTGCGCACCTCAAAGTGGAGCTTTACCGACGATACACATGTCACAGTCACACTTGAGGAGACAATAATCGCAAAGACCAGAGGCAATACGGTCATAGAATTTCTTGAGAAGGTGTTCTGCGAGCGCTGTGGGATGGATTTTATCGTTAATCTGCAGTACGAAAAACCAAAAATCAGCAAATACCGTCAGAATGCTGACAAGCAGATTGAGCAGGAGGTTCAAAATATTGTCGCCCGCACTAAATTTGCCATGGCAAAAGATGTCGGTGATGAAGATGCTAAAGTGGCTGTCGATGACGGTGCAATGTTTGTAGGAGGCAGTGAAAATACATCTGATACAAAAAAGAGTGGCACATCAGATTTCCCTAAAGCTTCAAATAAGAAGAATGAAGCAAAGACAGGCCCTGATAAAAAGCCTGAGAAGAAATTTGAAAAGAAATTTGAGAAGAAGTTCGAGCGCAAGGGAGATTTCAGACGTAAATATGACAATGACCCTGATATCGTGTACGGAAGAAGCTTTGATGATGAGGAGATGGCTATTGAAAAGATTGACGGTCCTATCGGTGAGGTTACAATAAAGGGCAAGATTCTTACGGTTGAATCACGCGAAATCAGAAACGAAAAGACCATCATTATGTTTGCGGTCACTGATTTCACAGACACTATCATGCTCAAACTCTTTGCCAGAAATGATGACGTAGCAGATATTCTTGCATATATTGCCCCGGGCAACTTTGTTAAGGCAAAGGGAGTTGTGACTGTAGATAAATATGACAGTGATTTGTCAATAAGCTCAATAGTCGGACTTAAAAAGATACCTGATTTTACATCAAAGAGGGAGGATACAGCTGCCGAAAAACGTGTTGAGCTTCACTGTCACACCAAGATGAGTGACATGGATGGCGTGTCTGACGTAAAGGATATTGTTAAGTGTGCCATGCGCTGGGGGCACAAGGCCATTGCTATTACAGACCACGGTGATGTGCAGGCATTCCCTGATGCTAACCATACTGTGGATGATAAATTCAAGGTCATTTACGGTGTGGAAGCATATCTGGTCGATGATACAAAGGATATTGTGGAGAATGCAGCCGGTCAGTCGCTGGATGACAAGTACGTGGTATTTGATATAGAGACAACAGGCTTTTCTCCGGAAAAGAATAAAATCATAGAAATAGGTGCGGTGAAGGTCATCGGTGGCGAGATTGTAGACCGCTATTCCACATTTATAAACCCTGAGGTACCTATTCCGTTCAGGATTGAGGAACTCACCTCGATAAGGGATGACATGGTTATCACATCGCCAACAGTGGATGTCATACTGCCACAGTTTATGGAGTTTTGCAAGGACTGTATCATGGTCGCCCACAACGCTGACTTTGATATGAGCTTTATAAAGCGAAACTGCGCGCTGCTTGGCATGGAGTGTAATCCTACAATTGTGGACACGGTGGCTCTTGCGAGAGTACTTCTGCCACAGCTAAACAGATTTAAGCTGGATACAGTGGCCAAGGCTCTAAACATCTCGCTTGATCATCATCACAGAGCGGTGGATGATGCCGCATGTACCGCAGAGATATTTGTCAAATTCATAGAAAAGCTAAAGGACAGGGGCATATCAAGCTTAGATGAGGTAAATGCCCTGGCAAAATCATCTGTTGAGATGATAAGGAAGATGCCTACATACCATGCCATCATTCTTGCAACCTGTGACCAGGGGCGTACCAATCTCTACAGGCTTATCTCACTGTCACACATCAAGTATTATAATAAGAGACCGAGAATACCAAAATCAGAGTTTAACAAGTATCGTGATGGGCTTTTAATAGGCTCAGCCTGTGAGGCAGGAGAGCTTTACAGGGCCATTTTAAACGGAAGACCACAGGAGGAAATCACAAGACTTGTGAATTTCTATGATTACCTGGAGATACAGCCTCTTGGCAACAACGCATTTATGATACGTGACGAGGATTCCGATATTGCTTCAAACGATGACCTTATCGATATAAATAAGCGAATCGTAAAGCTTGGAGAGGAATTTGGAAAGCTGGTTGTTGCAACCTGTGATGTACATTTCTTAAATCCCGAGGACGAGATATACCGTCGTATTATCATGGCCGGTAAGGGCTTTAAGGATGCAGATGAGCAGGCTCCGCTTTACTTAAGGACCACAGAGGAAATGCTAAAGGAGTTTGAATATCTCGGAAGCAAAAAGGCTGAGGAGGTAGTCATCACCAATACCAATAAGATAGCAGACATGTGTGAGCGTATCTCACCGGTCAGACCTGATAAATGTCCGCCGGTTATCGAAAACTCTGACGGCATGCTTCGTGAAATCTGCTATAACAAGGCAAACAGGATGTACGGTGATCCGCTGCCGCCTATAGTTAAGGAGCGTCTTGACAGAGAGCTTAACTCTATTATTTCAAACGGCTATGCCGTAATGTACATCATCGCACAGAAGCTTGTGTGGAAATCAAATGAGGATGGCTACCTGGTTGGCTCGCGAGGCTCCGTAGGAAGCTCGTTTGTCGCAACCATGTCAGGTATCACAGAGGTTAATCCGCTGCATGCTCACTATTTGTGTACACACTGCAAATACAGTGATTTTGATTCACCAGAGGTACAGGCATTTTCAGGCCGTGGTGGCTGTGATATGCCGGATAAGCTCTGTCCAAAGTGCGGCAGACCGTTAAGCAAGGAGGGCTTTGATATTCCATTTGAGACTTTCCTCGGTTTCAAGGGAAACAAGGAGCCGGATATCGATCTGAACTTCTCCGGTGAGTACCAGTCAAAGGCACACAAATATACCGAGGTTATTTTCGGTGAGGGCCAGACCTTTAAAGCCGGAACCATAGGTACACTTGCTGACAAGACCGCATTTGGATACATTAAAAACTATTATGAGGAGCGCGGTGTCAGAAAGCGAAACTGCGAGATAGACAGGATAGTGCAGGGCTGCGTTGGTGTTCGACGTACTACGGGACAGCATCCGGGTGGTATAGTTGTGCTGCCGATGGGTGAAGAGATTAATACCTTTACTCCTGTACAGCATCCCGCAAATGATATGACCGTTGACATCACGACAACGCATTTTGACTACCATTCAATCGACCACAACCTGTTAAAGCTCGATATACTTGGACACGATGATCCTACCATGATTCGTATGCTGCAGGATCTGACAGGTGTTGACCCAACAAAGATTCCGCTTGACGACAAGGCTGTCATGTCACTGTTTCAGAACACCTCCGCTTTGGGCATAGAGCCTGAGGATATCGATGGATGTCCGCTTGGAGCTTTAGGTATACCGGAGTTTGGTACCGATTTTGCCATGGGCATGCTCCTTGATACAAAGCCAAAGGAGTTTTCTGACCTCATTCGTATCGCCGGATTATCACATGGTACCGACGTATGGCTTGGCAATGCACAGACTCTTATCGAGGAAGGCACAGCTACCATTTCAACCTGTATCTGTACCAGAGATGATATTATGACATATCTGATTTCCATGGGACTTGAATCTGAGGAGGCCTTCAACATCATGGAGAAGGTGCGAAAGGGCATTATTGCCAAGGGCAAATGCCCTCAGTGGCCACAGTGGAAGGAGGATATGAAGGCACACGGTGTGCCTGACTGGTATATCTGGTCATGCGAGAAAATCAAGTACATGTTCCCTAAGGCCCATGCTGCGGCATACGTTATGATGGCATGGAGAATCGCCTACTGTAAGGTTTTCTATCCGCTTGCATACTATGCAGCATACTTTTCAATCCGTGCCACAGGCTTTTCATATGAGCTTATGTGTCAGGGAAAGGACCGACTCGAAAACTACATGAAGGACTATAAGAAAAGAAAAGACACGCTGTCAAACAAGGAGCAGGATGTATTTAAGGACATGCGTATCGTACAGGAGATGTATGCCAGAGGCTTTGATTTCATGCCTCTTGATATATACAGGGCTCACCCTAACCGTTTCCAGATAATTGACGGTAAACTCATGCCGGCCATAAACAGTATTGACGGACTGGGCGACAATGCCGCTATTTATATTTCGGAAGCGGCAAAGGACGGACCATTCCTCTCAAAGGACGATTTCAGGGAGAGAACTCATGTATCGCGAACAGCCGTAGACCTCATGTCAGATTTGGGACTGCTTGGTTCACTGCCGGAGTCAAACCAGCTTTCACTTTTCGATTTCGGAGCATAATCCGGCAGTTTAGCATAAAACATATACTTTAACAATAATAAAAATCCACTACCCATTGACAGACTCATAAATCTGTAAATAGGGTAGTGGATTTTGTGTATAATATGTATTGATTTTAAATATTAAATCTTATTTTAATTTTCTTCAATAAAATCTATCTGATACTCATCCATGTACTTGATACGTGCAAGTGAGTAAACCTCATAGCCCTGCTCGTTGATCTTTCTTCTACCAGGCTGGAATGACTTCTCAATAAGGATTCCTATACCGGCAACTGTAGCGTGAGCCATACGAAGAAGTCTGATGGCACCTGTAGCAGCCTCTCCGTCAGCCATGAAATCATCAATCAAAAGAATATTGTCATCCTCTGAGATTACATCGCGTGAGAGTGTAAGCTCATAGCTCTTCTCTGTTGTAAATGAAGTAACCTGTGTCTGATATAAATCATTATGTAATGTCTTTGAAGGCTGCTTCTTTAAAATAACAAGCGGTACATTCATCTTGGCTGCTGCCATAAGTGCAGGAGCAATTCCTGAGCTCTCTATTGTGACAACCTTTGTGATTCCCTTATCGGCAAAGTGATTTGCGAAATCCTCACCGATGTGCTCCATAAGCACCGGATCTACCTGATGGTTGATAAATTTGTTGACCTTTAAGATGTTTGTGCCAATTACCTGGCCATCCTTGAGAATTCGATCTTGCAGTTCTTTCATTTTGTTCACCTCATAAAAAATAAATTGTTATTATTATAGCACTATTCTTCGACAATATCACTATAAATTTTAGAATAAATTTCTTCAACCATATGATCGAGGAAGCTTTCCTCAAGCAGGCTGTATTTTTCAGTAATGACTGATGTGATAAGCTCAGCTCTTTTGTAGTATAAATCACCTGAGCAGGCATCTCCTTTTTCACCCGATGA